>ERZ826242.55-NODE-55-length-188948-cov-41.013230_pt1 | contig 188948 bp, 188 predicted proteins | sample MGYA00519871_ERZ826242 | MGnify/ENA primary metagenome ERZ826242 (study PRJEB31778, sample SAMEA3449226) | human gut metagenome | biome: human gut; feature: human-associated habitat; material: faeces | place: United Kingdom | collected 2010/2012 ... | reverse complement strand
GTAGATAGCACAATGAAAGAATTTAAAATAACAGAAGAAAATAAAATAGCAAAAGTAACAGTAACAAACAAAAAAATAAGAGGAACACTAGAAATAACAAAATTAGATGATAGTAGAGTAGCAATAGAAGGGGTAAAATTTAACATCTTAGCAAGTGACAAAAAAACAGTAATAGAAACATTAACAACAGATAAAAGTGGACATGCAACAACAAAGAAACTAGATAAAGGAACATATTACTATCAAGAAATAGAAGTACCAGATGGATATGTAAAAGATGATGAAATCTTTGAATTCCAAATAAATAAACAAAATGAAGTAGTAAAAAGAGAAGTTATCAATAAAAGAATAACAGGTAATCTAAATGTTATAAAAGTTGACGATAATAATACACCAATCAAAGGAGTAAAATTCGAAATTTATGATGCAAATAAAAATAAAGTAGATACTATAACAACAGATGAAAATGGTAAAGCAGCTTCTAAAGATTTACAAATAGGAACTTACACATACAAAGAAGTAAGTGTACCAAAAGGTTATGTTATTGATGAAAATGAATATGAATTTGCAGTAACATCTAAAGAAACTAAAATTGAAAAAACAGTTGTAAATAATAGAGCAAAAGGTGCTTTAAAAATAATTAAACTTGAAAAAGGAACAAAAACTCCAATAGAAGGAGTAACATTTGAAATACTAGATGAAAACAAAAATGTTGTTGATACAATAGTAACAAACAAAGATGGTATTGCAGAAAAACAAGATTTAATAGTAGGTAAATATTATTACAGAGAAATATCTGCACCAGATAAATACATAGTTGACAGCAAAGAAAAATCATTTAAATTAACTGATAATGGAGAAATATTTGAAGCAACTGTGTATAACGAAGCAAAAACATTACCAGTAACTGGTGGAAGTTTAAGCCTAGATATGTTAATAGTATTAATGGTAGCTGGATTTAGTATTGTAGGATTTACTACTATGAAAGTTGTTAAAGGAAAAAAAGAACATAATTTATAACATAATAGCAGATGGAAATTACTCCATCTGCTAAGTTTTTTGTAAATATAGTTTCTATAACTTTTGACAAAAACTATATAGTATAATATTATTACTAAATAATATCAGGTATCAATAATAATTTAAATATTAATATATAAAAAGATAAAAATAATACAGTAGTAAATTTTCTACTGTATTATTTTTCTTATACAATCAATAACTATATCTGTCATTTTATCATAGTCCATTTCACTATGTTTATGGTATACAATTTCATGACAAAGATCGTCTATTAAGTGAATCATTATATGAACTTTTTCTTTTAAATTTTCTGTATTTATATCATTTTTTAGTAATAAATTAGTTATTTTCTCTGTTGTCATAATCTCATATTCATAGAAAAGTTTTGCAATTTCAGGATCAGAGTGCTGCATTGAAACTATTTCTTCGTGAGCCTTTTTTGATAATTTATGGTTTTTTACAAAAGCATTTATCATTTTTTTTAGTATATGTGTTAAATCATCTTTTTTAAAAGATGCGTCTGGTATGGATAACATAGGGAAGAATATTGAGTTAGAATATAGTTTAATTCCTTCAATTAATATATCATGTTTGTCTTTAAAATATTGATATACAATACCAGTAGATACTCCAGCTTCTTTTGCAATTTTTGCAGTATTTGTATTGTGGTAGCCATCTTTACAAATAAGGTCAAACCCTGCTTTTATTATTCTTTCCTTTTTTTCAATTGAACGTTTTTGGACAGGTTGTCGTATTTCACTATTTTGCATATTTTTTCTCCTTTTTTTAGTATTATATATTAATTTATAATAATTGTCAACAAATGTGAAAAGCATTTCATATTTACTTGACATTTTTTCTAGTATAGTATAATATATTAGTATAAAAAATATGAAATTAATTTCATGTTAGAAAGGAAAGGAAAAATGAAAAAAATAATTAAAATAAAAAATGTAAGTAAAGTATATAAAACTGGTGAAAAAGAATATAAAGCACTAGACAACGTTGACCTTGAATTAAATGAAGGAGAATTTGTAGTTGTACTTGGACCATCTGGAGCAGGTAAATCAACACTTCTTAATTTAATTGGTGGAATGGATACACCAACATCAGGAGTAATAGAAGTAGGAGATGAAAGAATTTCAGATTATGATGAAAAGAAATTAACAAATTTTAGAGCAGAAAATATAGGATTTATATTTCAGTTCTATAACATATTACCAACTCTTACTGTTGAAGAAAATGTAGATGTTGTAAAAGAAATAGTAAAAAATCCTGTAGATAGTAAAGAAGCCTTAAAAGATGTAGGACTTCTTGAACACGCAAATAAATTTCCAAATCAATTATCTGGAGGTGAACAACAAAGAGTATCTATAGCAAGAGCGATTGCAAAAGATCCAAAACTATTATTATGTGACGAACCAACAGGAGCATTAGATTCTAAGACAGGTGTTGAAGTTTTAAAACTCTTAAAGAAACAATGTGATAGAAATAACGGAGCTAATACTGTTGTGATAGTAACTCATAATGCATTACTTGCAGAAATTGCTGATACTATAATTAGAGTAAAAAATGGAAAAATTGAAAGTGTAGAAAAAAACAAGGAGCCTAAAAAGATTGATGAGGTGAAATGGTAATGTTAAGGAAAAAAGCTTTTAGAGACATAATGAAAAATAAGTCACAATTTATAACCATTTTTCTAATGGTATTTTTAGGAGTATTTGTATTTGCAAGTGTTCATAGCTATATGGATGGAATGCAAAAAAGTGCAGATGTATATTATAAAGAAAATAATTTGCAGGACTTGTGGCTTACTGGAGAAAATTTTAAAGGTTCTGATTTAGATAAAGTAAAAAATACAGAAAATGTAAAAGATGCAAATAGAGTGCTTACCTTAACAACTTCGCTTAAAGATTTTGATAATGTATCTCTTGAAACAAATTTCATAGAAGAAAATACCATATCTAAAATGTATGTTGTAGATGGAGAAAATTTTAGTAAAGATAAAAATGGAGTATGGGTAGATAGTTACCTTGCTAAAAATCTTGGACTTAAAGTAGGAGATGAAATTATACTTACATATCAAAAATATGATATAAAAGAAAAAATAATAGGACTTATAAATACACCAGATCATGTATATAGTATAAAAAATGAATCTGAGATATTTCCAACACATAAAGATTATGGATACATATATTTATCTATAAATGAGTTTCCAAAAGAATATATATATGACCAAGTAAAAGAAAATATAAGTAAAAGTGTAGGGATTAGTGTAAGTGATATATCAAATGATATGATAAACCAATTTATACCTAATTTTAATATAGAAGACTATTACATATTTAACAATATATTAGTTGATGTTGATAACTTAGATAAAATAAATGATACAAAGGCTAAGTTGGAAAATGATATAGAAGCAGCAATTGCAGTAACTGATAGAAATTCAAGTGCATCTTATGAAGCATACAATTCAGAAATAGAAGAAGGCAGTACATATTCTTTTGTATTTACAATGTTATTTTTGTTAATTGCAATTTTATCTGTAGTAACAACAATGCATAGATTTGTAAAAAAGCAAAGGACTCAAATTGGTACACTTAAAGCTTTAGGCTTTAAAAATGGAAAAATAATATTTCATTATGTAAGCTATGGAATGTATATAAGTATTTTGGCAAGTATAATAGGTGTATTAGTAGGAAATTTTGTGCTTGGTAGATTTTTCTTAGAACAGGAAATGGAATTTTTTGAAGTACCAGTATATAATACAGCGTTAGTACCAGCTGTATATATATTAGCATTGGCCGTTGTTGTTATAATAAGTTTCGTAACATATTTATCTTGTAGAAAAGTATTAAAAGAACCTGCAAGTGAAGCTTTAAGATTAGAAATCCCAAAAGTAAAACAAAGAAGGTTTAATATAACAACCAAAGGTATATTTAAAAATTCATCACTTTCAGTAAGATGGAATTTAAGAGATATTACAAGAAACAAAGGAAGAACAATCATGGGTGTGGTTGGAATTATTGGTTGCACTATGCTTATAGTTTGTGCCTTTGGAATGCTTGATACAATGAATTCATATTTGGATTGGCAATTTGATAAGTTGTATAATTTTAGTTATAAACTTTCTCTTGATAATGATTACACAGATGAAGAATTTAATAATTTAACAGAAAAATATGGTAATGCAACAAGTAAAACATTAGGAATAGAAATAAAGAAAAAAGATGGAACTAAAGAAACAAATACAGTTACTATTAATGATGCAAAAGATTATTTAAAATATACAGGACATAACAGGCAGTTTATTGATATTGGTGATAATGGTGTATTTATTACAGAAAAATTATCAAAAACACTTGGATTAAATGTAGGAGATAGTATAACATGGCATATATTTGGAAATGATGATTGGTATACAACAAAAATTATAGGACTTAATAGGGATCCACAAAGTCAAAGTTTAAATATTTCAAAAAGTTATGCAGATTTTTTAAGAATAAAATATAGAGCAGATTCAATATATACAAATTTAGATCTTAGTAATATTCAAAAATTAGATGGTGTAAAAGTAATTCAAAGTATTTCAAATTTAAAAGAAGGAATGCAGAGCATGTTAAAAACGTTAAAAATGATGGTAGTTATTTTAATTGTTGTATCTGTAATTCTTGGGTTTGTAATAATATATAACCTTGGTATACTTTCATATAGTGAAAAAGGATATCAATTTGCGACTTTAAAAGTATTAGGCTTTGATGATAAAAAAATAAAGAAGATATTTGTAATGCAAAATATTTGGATAACAATTGTTGCTATAATAATAGGACTTCCATTAGGATATATGATGGTAGATTATATCTTTAAAGCAGCGCTTGGCGATAGTTATGATTTTAGTGCAAAAATAAAAATACTATCATACATATATGCAACTTTGGGAACATTTATAGTTTCATATTTTGTAAATAAAATTTTAGCAACTAAAGTAAAAAGCATCGATATGGTAACAAGTTTAAAAGCAAATGAATAATTAAAAAATATTAAAAGGGGGATAAGTATGAATTTGTTTTGGGGATTATTAATTCCATTTCTTGGAACAACACTTGGAAGTATGACTGTATTTTTAATGAAAAATAAAATGAATAATAAATTAGAAAAAGTGCTTTTAGGTTTTGCATCTGGTGTTATGATAGCTGCGTCTGTATGGTCACTTTTAATTCCTGCAATAAATATGACAAAGGAACAGGGAGGCATTTCATGGCTTCCTGCTTCAATTGGATTTTTACTTGGAATTCTTTTCTTGTTGGCGCTAGATAGCTTAGTACCACATCTACATTTAGAAAGTGATAAACCTGAAGGAATAAAAACAAAACTTAAAAAGACTACTATGCTTGTTTTTGCAGTAACCCTTCATAACATACCAGAAGGAATGGCGGTAGGTGTAACTTTTGCAGGTGCTATGATGTCAAATGCAGGAATTACTATGGCAGGAGCTTTTGCCCTTGCTATAGGAATTGCAATTCAAAATTTTCCAGAGGGTGCAATTATTTCTATGCCGCTTAAGAGTGAAGGTATGTCAAAATCTAAAGCATTTTTGTATGGAACTCTATCTGGTATAGTAGAGCCCATAGGAGCTATTATTACAATTTTACTTACTAGTATAATTGTTCCAGTATTGCCATATTTATTAGCTTTTGCAGCAGGAGCTATGATATATGTTGTAGTTGAAGAATTAATACCTGAATCACAGGCAGGTAATCACTCAAATATAGCTACAATTGGAGTCGCTGTCGGATTCGTATTAATGATGATTCTTGATGTAGCATTAGGATAAAAGGAGGAATTTGATATGATAAAATTAGTGTTAGTAAGACACGGTCAAAGTATGTGGAATCTTGAAAATAAATTTACTGGATGGACAGATGTGGAATTATCACCTAAGGGAATAGCTGAGGCTAAAGGAGCTGGTAAGGTATTAAAGGAAAAGGGATTTTCATTTGATTTAGCATTTACATCTGTTTTAAAAAGAGCAGAGGATACTTTACGATATATATTAAAAGAAATGAATGAAGAAAATATCGAAATAAAAAGAAGTTGGAAATTAAATGAAAGACATTACGGAGCTTTACAAGGATTAAATAAAGAGGAAACTAAAGAAAAATATGGTGAAAAACAAGTACTTTTATGGAGAAGGAGTACAGACGTAAGACCTCCAGAACTAGATAAATCAGATAAAAGGTATCCTGGTAATGATCCAAAATATAATGGACTTTCAGAAGAAGAACTACCTAAAACAGAGAATTTACTAGATACAATAAAAAGAGTTGTAGAGTATTGGAACTCAGATATAAAACCAGAATTAGAAAATGGAAGAAAAATAATTATTGCAGCACATGGAAATAGTCTTAGGGGACTTATAAAATATTTAGATAATATTAGTGATGAGGATATTATAAAACTTGAATTACAAACAGGAAATCCTATTTGCTATGAATTAGATGATAACTTAAAACCTATAAAACACTATTATATTAAAGATTAAAAATAAAAAGCGGTGAAACTTAAATCATCGCTTTTTAGCATATTTTAAGGTATAAAAGGTTTACAAACACGTGTTTTCATTGTATAATATACGTGTAAAATTTAGTTTTGAGGGAAAAATAATGGAAAAGAAAATATATAAAGAAGCAAATAAAGGTGAAACAGAAACAACAATAAATGTATTATATAAAGAAGAATTAATTGTGGTATATACTAATGATATAAAACTTCAAAAGAAATTATGTAGAGTTTTAGGTAAACCAGCAGAAGAATATATTAAAGGACGTTCTATACTTGGGAGTACCTGGAAAATAAAATTTGAAGAAAAAAGTAAAATTACAAAAATGATACTTAAAGCAAATATTTTTGGAATATAGAAATTTGGAGGAACATATATGTTTAAACTTCATTCAAAATATAAACCTACTGGTGATCAACCAGAGGCAATAAAAAAATTAGTAGATGGTGTAAAAAGAGGAGATAAAGGGCAGACTTTACTTGGAGTGACAGGTTCTGGAAAAACTTTTACCATTGCAAATGTAATAGAACAGGTAAATAAGCCTACAATAATAATGGCACATAATAAAACACTTGCAGGACAACTTTACAGTGAATTTAAAGAATTATTTCCAGAGAATGCAGTTGAATATTTTATATCATACTATGACTACTATCAACCAGAAGCATATATTGCATCAACAGACACATATATAGAAAAAGACAGTAGTATAAATGACGAAATTGATAAATTAAGACACAGTGCAACAGCAGCACTTTTTGAAAGAAAAGATGTAATAATAGTATCAAGCGTATCATCAATTTATTCATTAGGCTCTCCAGAGGATTATTCAAGTTTAGTACTTTCAGTAAGACCAGGAATGAAAAAATCAAGAGATGAAGTATTAAAAAGGCTAGTTGATATCCAATATGAAAGAAATGATATAGACTTTACTAGAGGAAAATTTAGAGTAAAAGGTGATATAGTAGATATATTCCCAGCAGACAAATCTGATGAAATAGTAAGACTAGAGTTCTTTGGAGATGAAATAGATAGAGTATGCTTGGTTGATCCAATAACAGGAAAAGTTAAATCAACATCAATGCATGAGTTCATATATCCAAAATCTCACTATGTTATACCTGAAGATAAAATAGAAGATGCAATAGTAAAAATAAAAAAAGAACTTGAAGAAAGACTAAAGTATTTTAGAGATAATGGAAAAGTAGTAGAAGCATATAGACTTGAACAAAGGACTAACTTTGATATTGAAATGTTAAGGGAAACAGGATTTTGTCAAGGAATAGAAAATTATTCTGTATATATGAGTGGAAGAGAGCTTGGAAGCACACCCTATACCTTATTTGATTATTTAGGCGACGATTTTTTAGTTGTAATAGATGAATCTCATGTTACAATACCTCAAATAAGAGGAATGTATAATGGGGACAGAGCACGTAAAGAGGCACTTATAGAAAATGGATTTAGACTACCTTCAGCACTTGATAATAGGCCTCTAAAATTTGATGAGTGGGAAAAGAAGGCAAAACAAAAAATATTTGTAAGTGCAACGCCTGCAGAATATGAAAAAGAGCATTCTTGTGATATAGCAGAACAAATTATAAGACCTACGGGACTTTTAGATCCAAATATTATTGTAAAACCAATAGATGGACAAATAGAAGATTTGATTAATAATATAAACGAAGTAATAGCTAAAAAAGAGCGTGTACTTATTACAACACTAACTAAAAAAATGGCAGAAGAACTTACAATGTACTTAGATAAGAAAAATATTAAAGTAAGGTATATGCATTCAGATATAGAAGCATTAGATAGACTTGAAATAATAAGAGATTTAAGACTTGGTAAATTTGATGTATTAGTAGGAATTAATTTATTAAGAGAAGGACTTGATATTCCAGAAGTTTCACTAGTTGCAATACTTGATGCAGATAAAGAGGGATTCCTAAGAAGCGAACGTTCACTTATTCAAACTATAGGAAGAGCAGCCAGAAATGCAAATGGAAAAGTAATAATGTATGCTGATGAGCTTACAGATTCAATGGAAATAGCTATAAAAGAAACAAATAGAAGAAGAAAAATTCAAATGGAATATAATGAGAAACATGGAATTGTTCCTAAAACAATAAAAAAAGAAGTAAGAGATAGCGTAAAAGCAACTTATGATGAAGGTGAAAAATCAGAAGATAATATTGAAATTAAAAAGGGAGAAAGTATACAAGAAGCAATAGATAGGCTAACTGAAGAAATGTTATCTTTTGCTAAAAACTATGAGTTTGAGAAAGCTGCAAATATTAGAGATTTTATAAATGATTTAAAAGATATGAGGTAAAAAGGTATAGCATGTGCTATATCTTTTTCTATGTGGACAAATTTGTAATAAAAGAAATTTTAATGAATATATATATTATAGATGTAAAATCCGAAATTAAAATAAGGAGTGGGATTATGGAAGATTTTAAAATGAACAAAACAGATAAAGTATTAGCAAATCAAAATATTATAATGGAAAATAGGGAAAAGGTATCAGTCACAGGTGTAATTGATATACATAGTTTTGATGATGAATTAGTTATAGCACAAACTGATCTTGGCATTCTTACCATTAAAGGTGATGATTTAAAAATGAATAAATTAAACTTAGAAAATAATGAGCTTATAATAGAAGGTAAAATAATAGCAGTTGCATATAGTGATATAAATAATGCAAAAAAGACTGGGTTTATGAATAAATTATTTAAATAAGAAAGAGAGAAAGTATGTATGTTTCAAATCAAGTTATTGACTTTATAGAATTTGTTTTAATAGGAGTACTTATTGCAAGTATATTTGATTTTTTCAGAGCATATAGAAAAATAAAAAAAGTAAGTACTCTTACAGTAATGATACAAGATAGTATATATTTTATTATAGTTACTATGGTAATTATTTTTAGTATTATAAAATTACTAGACTCTCAAATAAGACTATATGTTTTTTTAGGAATTTTAATTGGCTGTAGTGTATATTTTACTACAATAAGTAAATATTTGATGAAACTTTACATATTGTTTTTTGATATGTTTAGAGAAATTATTTCTACAATATTTTTACCTTTAATTTTAATTTTACAAATTATATTAAAATTTGCTAAAAAAACTAAGAAAATAATAAAAAAATGTTGCAAAAAGTTTTTATATGTGATATCTTGTATATGTAAGTTTTTTAAGAGCGTATTTAAAGTAAAACCATTAAGAAAAAAGACAAAAGAGGTTTAGATTTATGAAAAAAAGAGAAAATATTAATAATAAAATAAATAAGAAAAAGAAAATAAGACCTGTAATGATTGTTTTATTTGCTTTTTCTATATATTTTGTCTATACATTTATAGAGCAACAGGTTCAAATAAATAAATATGACTCAGAAATTGAAATGTATACTGCGGATATAGAAAACAAAAGAGAACTAGTTAATTACTATAATAATCAAAAAGGTAATACTAAATCAGATGAGTATATAGAAAATGTTGCAAGAGAATCTCTTGGATATGTGAAACCATATGAAAAAATCTTTATAGATGCAAATAAATAAATAAAGGCACAGGTACAATACGTACATGTGCCTTTATTTTATTTTTACTAAAGTTATTGTTACAGTGGATTTTGTAGCTGAAGCATCAATTCTTACTTTAGAACCAGAGTTGTTTACAAATTTTAAATCTAAGCTACCATAAAGGATAGTTGCATCTTTATCTTTGGGAACGTAATATACACGTCTACTATGAGGATGCCTTTCTGTAATATCAAATCCTGCAATCAATGCACAATTGTAAAGTGTACTACTTATTTGACATATTCCTCCACCAGATATTTTTATTTTCTTTCCATTACTATCAAATCCAGTTGCTTTTTTAAAACCATTACCTTCATTCATAGAGCCTATTATATTATTAAAAGAAAATTCAGCTCCGTTTTCAATTATAACCCCATTTAACTTAGAAATAGCAAGATTAATATTATCTATTCTAGTTTGTTCCTTGTCATATAAAGTAGTGGTATACGTTGCAATTTGCACCTCAGTTGGTGCTTGAGGTGTCGTTTTCTTTTCCTCTTTGGCTACAGCTGTGGCAGGCTTATCATTGGTATTATCATTTGATTGTTCGCTCTTATCGCTATTATTGTTGTTACTATTATTATTATTATTTTCATTTACATTATTATCATTTAAATTCTTAGCTTGTTCACTCGGATTATTATTTTCATTACTAAATAAATTAGCATTAGATGTTAAAATTAAAATTACAGCAGCAACCACAACTAAAATAATAATTATCCACATTATAAAAGCCACATGATTTTCCTTAGTATTCATAACTCACTCCTTAAAATATACAAATATAATGTGCAAAACACAAAAAAATATTCTCACCCAGAGTTAGTTTTGTAAAAAATAATCTAAAATGAACTAAATAAAAAAATAGAACATTTTAGATTAAATTTTTTAATTATATTTCAATTCTTGGGTTATATTTGTTAAGCCACATTTCAATTTGAATAAGATAAGCCAAAGTTTGAGGATATGTCATTAATTGGCCAAATAAGTTTTCAGTTAAATTTTCACCATGTATAGCAATTATATCCTTAACAAAATTTAAATTTATTAAATTACTTATTTTAGAATTTTTATTTCCTATAATTTCAGACATTTTATCTTCAACCAGTTTTAAGTATACAGGATCATACGTCTTAGGGAAAGGGGATTTTTTTCTGTATACTATTTCACTAGGAAGTTCATTTTCAAAGGCTTTTCTAAGTAAAAATTTTTCAATAGGAATGTTATTTTCGTAAAGTCCCAGCTTCATTTTAGCAGGTAAATTATATACATATTCAAATATTCTATGATCCGCAAAAGGGACCCTAACTTCTAATGAATTTGCCATAGACATCCTATCTGTACGTTCTACTAATGTATTCATAAACCATTTAACAGTAAGATAGTTTATATTTCTAAATGTGTTTTCAAAATCATCATTCTTATCAAGCACTTCTACGCTTTTTAAAGTATTTCTTTTGCTATTATATATATAATCTTTAAGCATATTTTCTTTTAAAATACCAGGTTTAATTAAATTACTTCTCAAATTTTCAGAAAGTGCCCAAGGAAAACCTTCGTTATCAATCAAGTGCTTTTTATAAAACCAAGGATAGCCACCAAAAATTTCGTCAGAACATTCACCAGATAAACATACCTTAAACCCATGCTGATTTATGTGTTTGCAAAAGGCAAACATTGAACTATCAATATCCGCCATACCTGGCATATCACGCGCAATCATTGAATTTTCAAGTAACTCAAAAAGTTCAGTATTATCAATTTTTATTGTGTTATGATTTGTTCGTAAAAAATCTTTCATTATTTTTACAAAGTCACTATCTTTTGTCGTCTGGTATGAATTAGCAGTAAAGTTTTTATCATTATCCTTAAAATCAATTGAAAAAGTGTTAATATCTTTAATTTCATCATGAGCAATTTTAGTAAGAATACTAGAATCTAATCCACCAGAAAGCATGGAACATATACCCACATCAGAAACAAGCTGCCTCTTAGTTGCATCGCATAAAAGATTATGTATTTGCTCTATGGCATCTTTTGTTGTATCAGTATTTTCTTTAGTTTTTAGATCCCAATACATTTTTTTTACAAGGCCGTACTCTAATGAGTAATTTGCCAAAAATCCAGCTTTAATTTCATAAATATTTTTAAAAAAAGTTCTACCAGGTGTATGTGAAGGACCAAGTCCAAACAATTCCATAATACATTCCTTATCAATAATAGCATCTACTTCAGGATGTTCTAGTAAACCTTTTATTTCAGACGAAAATATAAATGTACCCTTGCTTGAAATAGTATAAAATAAAGGTTTTATTCCAAGTCTATCCCTAGCTAAAAATAAGTTTTTATTAAATTTATCGTATATAGCAAAGGCAAAAATACCATTTAATAAATTTACACAATCATCACCATAATGTATATATGAATTAAGGACAACTTCAGTATCACAAGAAGTTGAAAATGTATATCCCTTAGAAATAAGGTCATCCCTTAACTCTTTTGTATTATAAAGTTCTCCATTATAAATAATTACATATTTATTATTGTTAAAATCTTTAATCATTGGTTGATTACCATTTTTAACATCAATAATACTAAGTCTAGCATGACCAAAAGCAACATTATCATCTATATAAACATTTTGAGCATTTGGCCCACGCTTCTTAATTCTATTCACCATTGAACAAATAATTTTATCATTTTGCACCAAATCTGACTTATTCATAAATCCACAAAAACCACACAAAAAAATCACCCCACATATTCCAGTATATTACAAAATTTGCATTCTATGCCTCGGAGTTAGTTTTGTAAAAAACTAATAGAAAAAGATTGCGTAATTAGAAAAAATGCATGAAAAAAATAGCTATGTGAAAAGATAAAAATGAATAGCCCATGAATATAATATTTTAAATTTCTTTTGATAAAAATAAATAAAACTTGAGTTAGAATTTCTGGCATTTTAGTATGTATAACTCCTATCTCAAAAGAAAAAAATAGGTACTACTAAATTCGTAGATAGTCACTAAAAAGTGTAGTTAGAACGCTCAACCTGTGTACCCCACAGTGAAATTTTATTTAGTATATCACTTCTTGAGTTTGAAATCAATGAAAAAATAGTAATAATTACTGTCTAGTTTTGTCGATATGATATAAAAAATCTATTTATATACTTTTTTACAAAACTAACTCGGGAATTTTGGAGTGGGGGTTGAAAAAGTGTGTGAAATGAGTTATGATATGTGGTATAATATGTGGTATAATATGTGGTGTGATATATTGTATAATACGTTGTATTACATGTGGTAAATGATATATTGTTGGTAGATTTTTGATATATCGAAGTAGGGATAGGGTGATGTGTTGTTATGAGAATGTATGATATTATTGAAAAGAAAAGAGATAATTATGAGTTAACTAAGGATGAAATTAATTTTTTTATTAGAGAATATTGTGCCGATAGAATTCCTGATTATCAGGTGTCAGCTCTTCTTATGGCTATTTTTTTGAATAAGCTTACTAAAAATGAACTGCTATATTTGACTGAAGCTATGTCAAAGTCCGCTAAAATTCTTGATTTGTCAGATATAAAAACTCCTGGTAAATATATTGTAGATAAGCACTCTACTGGTGGTGTGGGAGATAAGGTTACCTTGATTGTCCTTCCAATTGTTGCGGCTCTTGGGGTAGATGTCTTTAAAATGTCTGGAAGAGGGCTTGGATTTACTGGTGGAACTGCTGATAAACTTGAGGCTATAAAAGGATATAATATTAATTTATCGCTTGAACAAGCTTGTCATCAAGTTCAGACAATTGGCGAGTGTTTAATTAGTCAAAGTTCAGAGGTGGCAATTGCTGATAAAAAGCTATATGCTTTAAGAGATACAACGGCTACAGTTGAATCAATTGACCTTATAGCATCTTCGATTATGAGTAAAAAACTAGCTCTTGGTGCTGATAAGATACTTATTGACGTTACAGTTGGTAGTGGTGCTTTTATGAAAAATCTTGATGATGCAAGAAAACTTGCCCATACGTTAGTTGATATTGGAAATATGGCTGGACGTGAAACTAAGGCAATTGTTACAAATATGGATCAACCTTTAGGAAGAAATGTTGGTAATGCACTTGAAATTAAGGAAGTTATTTCATTTTTACTTTCTGATGAAACTACATTAAAATCTGAATATCTAAAAGATTTAAAGAATGTAGTTTTTGAAATTGCAGCTTATATGGTAAAAATGGCTGGTTGTGGCGATGATATTGATGAAAATAAATTAAGAATTGAAAATGCTATTGTATCTAGAAAAGCTTATGATAAATTTATTGAGCTTGTAAAGGCTCAGGGAGGACATATTTGTGAGGTATATATGGATTGGATAGGAATGAATTTGGATATGCCTGTCCTTAAAGATAGCGTAAAATATATGAAAGAAATTCATGCTCAAAAAGATGGATATATTGTTTCAATTGATAGTAAAAAAGTAGGTGAAGCACTTGTTTGCCTTGGTGGAGGAAGAAATAAAAAAGATGATGAGATAGACTATGCTGTAGGCTTTGAATTTGCAAAGAAAGTTGGAGAAAAGGTTCATGAGGGCGACACAATACTAAAAGTACTATATAATGATAAAGAAAAATTTGATTTAGCATTTGATTATTTGGATGATGCAATATACATTGATAATATTGATGAAGCATTAGCTTTAACTTTAAGAAATAAGCCACATGTTTTAGATATAATAGGTTAGGTGAAAATGTAATGAGAATAATTGCTGGAAAATATAAAGCAAAGGTTATTAATAGTCCAAAAACAGAGAAAACAAGACCAACTCTTGATAGGGTAAAAGAAGCTATGTTTAGTATCTTAACACCTTATACTTTAGATGCCAATGTATTAGATCTTTTTTCTGGAACTGGAAATTTAGGCTTAGAATCTATTAGTAGAGGAGCGAAATTTGCATGGCTAAATGATAGTTCAAATATAGCTATTTCTACAATAATATCTAACGTAGAGTTGACTAACGCCAAAACTTGTGTTAAAATAACAAAGAAGGGTTATATCAAGTGTTTAAGGCAAATTCAAAATCAAAATATGTATTTTGATATCATTTTTTTAGATCCACCTTATGATAGTAAATTTGCCATTGAAACTTTAAAATATATATCAGAAAATAAAAATATATTAGCAAAAGATGGAATTATAGTGTACGAAACTGATAAAAATTATATGACTAAACTAGAGAAAAAGGGCATTGAACTTGCTGATGAATTTAGCAATTTAGAATGTATAGATAATAGAAATTATGGAAATGTAGTTTTAAAGTTTTTTAAATGGAGGTAGAAAAATGGAAATATTTACGTTATTAGAAAGTTTAGAAGAAATATTAGAATCTGGTTCAAAAGTACCTTTTTCTTCAAAAGTCATGGTAGATATTGATGAGCTTCGTGATATATTGGAAGATATTAGATTAAAACTTCCTGATGAATTAAAACAAGCTAAGTGGGTTAAAGAGGAAAGACAAAGAATAATAGAGGATGCACAAAAAGAGGCTGATAATATTATTCAAAATGCTGAATCTAAAATTGTTACAATGATAGATGAGAATGCTATAACAAAAAAAGCCTTAGCTCAAAAGGAAGAAATAATTGAAAATGCTAACAAAGTTTCTAAAGAAATTTGTACAGGTACGCATGAGTACGCAAATGCAATTTTAGAGAAAGTTGAAGAGGTTTTAAAAGAAACTCTTCAAGTTGTTGAAAACAACAGAAAAGAATTGAATTAAAACACTAAGTAGGGGTTGGTGTAAAAACAAATGGGAAGAAGGAAAACTAGTAATAGTAAGAAAAAAGCATCTAAAAAGGATGTAAAAACATTTAGTAGCGATTTTCATGGTGGAATTTTAGTTGCTATAGGAATCATATTATTTGTTTTGCTAACTTTCAAGGATGCAGGAACAATTAGTGATTTTTTAAATAATATTACAAGGGGATTTTTTGGTAATCTTGCCTTAATGTTACCTTTGGCTTTAATTATAGTTGGTATTCATGAAATAGCTTCGGAAAAGAAAACAAAACCGTATACCGAAATATATAAAGGAGTTATACTAGTAGGGCTTTTATGTTCTATAATATATTCATTTACTTTATATAATTTAAGTTTATTTGATAATCCAGTTAAATTTATTGTTGATTCATATAATTTTGGTGTTGACGGGAAAAATATAGTTGGATTAGTTGGTGCAATTGTTGCTACACCACTTGTAAAGCTTTTAGGTTCACTTGCAGCAAGAATATTACTTATTTTTGTTACATTAATTACAGCTTTGTGCTTTTTTGATATATCATTTAAACAGTTATTTAATGCAATATATAATGTGTTTGCATATATTGGAAATGGAATAGCTTATGTTTGTTCTATTTTATTTAGAAATGATGGAGAAGATGATGAAGAGGAACCTAAAGAAGAAAAACTTACAAGAAAGCAAAAAAGAGAAGCTGCTTTAAGAAAAAAAGAACTTGAAGAAAAGATGGATGAAAAAGGGAGTCCAAATACAGATAAGAACCTAAGACTTGCAAATGCTGAGCAATTAGAATTTGATTTTAATAAACTTGGTGGTAAACCTGATGAAAAGGGAATGCAAGCTAAACAGCAAAGGGATGAATACTTTAAGAAACAAAGAGAACAAAAAGAGGATAACAAAGTAAAGGAAGTTTTAACTATTGATCATACAAGGCTTTCTGAAGAAGAAAATTATTCTTTTCCTTCAATTGACCTTTTAGGGAAGCCTAAAGGGCAAGAAACCTTTGACAAGAAGGCAATAAGGGATACTGCTGTAAAACTTCAAAAAACATTAGCAAGTTTTGGAGTTGAGGCAAAGGTAACCAATATTACTAAAGGACCTACAGTAACAAGATACGAACTTACTCCAAATACAGGAGTTAAGGTAAGTAAGATAGTAAATCTATCTGATGATATTGCGTTAAATCTTGAAGCAAAAAGTATAAGAATAGAAGCACCAATACCAGGTAAAGCTGCTGTTGGAATTGAGGTGCCAAACAAGACAGCTGAATCCGTTACTCTAAGAGAAGTAATTGAATCTGATATATTTAATAGTGCTCAGTCTAAGCTTACTTTTGCACTTGGAAAAGATGCTGCAGGAAATATTTGCATTGGTGATATTGCAAAAATGCCTCACGTGCTTATTGCAGGTGCTACCGGATCTGGTAAAAGTGTATGTATAAATTCAATAATAGTATCAATTTTATACAAAGCTAAGCCTAGTGAAGTAAAAATGATACTTATAGATCCAAAAATGGTTGAATTGTCTGGATATAACGGAATACCACATCTTTTAATACCTGTTGTAACAGATCCTAAAAAGGCAGCTGGAGCTCTTAATTGGGCTGTACAGGAAATGGTAAAAAGGTATAGTTTATTTGCATCTGTTGGGGTTAAAGATTTAAAGGGATATAACAAAATTATTGGTAAAAAAGAAGGTGCAAAACTTCCTCAGATTGTTATAATTGTAGATGAATTATCAGACCTTATGATGGTTGCGCCAAATGATGTTGAAGATGCAATCTGTAGACTTGCACAAATGGCTAGAGCAGCTGGTATGCATCTTATTATTGCTACTCAAAGACCATCTGTTGATGTTATTACAGGTATAATTAAAGCTAATGTACCTTCAAGAATTGCGTTTACTGTGTCTTCTCAAGTTGATTCAAGAACAATACTTGATTCAGCAGGTGCTGAAAAGTTGCTTGGAAGAGGAGATATGCTTTATTTTCCAACTGGTGAGATAAAACCTCTTAGAATGCAAGGAGCTTTTGTTTCTGAAAAAGAAATTGAAAAAATTGTTGAGTCAATTAAAGAGTCAAATAATTCTACGTATAGTGAGGATATTCTTGAATCTATTGAGAAAGCTGGTAATAACAATTCAAAAGGTGGAAGTGATTCTTCAGATGATGGAGAAGATGCAGATGTTTTACTTGAGGATGCAATTGATTTAGTAGTTGATATTGGACAAGCGTCAGCTTCTATGATACAACGTAGATTTAAAGTTGGACATTCAAGAGCCGGTAGAATAATTGACCAAATGGAAGCAAGAGGCCTTATATCTGGTTATGAGGGAAGTAAACCAAGACAAGTTTTAATATCTAAATCAGAATGGCAAGAATTAAAGATGGGTAATGGCCCTGAAGAGGTAGCAGAAAATATCAAAGCTTTACCAGAAAATGAGACATACACAGGTGAGACAAATGTTATATATGATGGTATGCTTATGACAAAAAATATTAATAATAATCAAAATGATGTAAAGTTATAATAGATAGGAGTGTAAAAATGGCAATTAGAACAATTAGACTAAAGGGTGATGAAATACTTACAAAAAAAGCAAAAAAAATAGAAGTGATTGATGAAAAAATAAAAGTACTAGCTCAAGATATGTTAGATACTATGTATGCAAATGATGGAATTGGACTTGCAGCATGCCAAGTTGGAATGTTAAAATCCATGGTTGTATATGATTCTAAATATATTGAGGATACTGATTCAAAAGGAAGAAAAATAACACCAATAAAAGAGCCACATATTCTTATTAATCCAAAAATTACATACAAATCAAAGGCTATGGTTGAAGTTGAAGAAGGATGTCTTAGTTTTCCTAATGAATTTGAAAATGTACTTAGGCATGAAAAAATAAAAGTTGAGTATACTGATATTAATGGTAAAAAAGTTACCAAAACTGTTTCTGAAATGGAAGCTGTTGTTATTCAACATGAACTTGATCATTTAGATGGAATTGTTTTTTTAGATAGAGCAGAAAAAAAATAATGTATGTATGGAGGTATCATGAAAAAGAAGGTTATAATGGCTGTATTCTTAGTAGGAATACTTTTAATAGTTGGATTTAGTGTTTATGGATTAAATAAATTTTTTAATAGTCCGGAAATGCTTACAAAAAAATATAGTGAAGAATTAGGGGATGTAATATCTCTTGGAGAAAATCAAAAGGTTATAAGGGTTATAAAAGACTATGTAGATAATGATGATGTTGAAGATTATGTAGTACTTTATGGTACAGAAAAGTATTCAGATGTATCAGCAGTAGAAGGCGCAGCTCCTAACCTAGAAATGTATTCTGGTGTTGGAATACAGTATATAAATGGTGAAAATACAGAAGTTATAAAGTATGATACCGGAAAAACATTTGATGTAAATGTCGAACTTTCTGTTGAGGTTGACTCTGATACAAATTATATTTTTGTAACTGATGCAAATAGTGGAAATGCATGTCTTCTAAAACTAAATGATGATAAAACATTTACAGATTTAATTAAAGACAGTTTAGGTGATGAACCTAAAGGATATATGGTTTCTTCAACTTGGGATACAACTAATACATCAAAATTAAAGGTTAAACTTGATAAAGAAGATATTTCGTATTTACCAGAAAAAACAGATGAGTATATATTAGACTATACTAATACAAAAGTTAATCAAAATTCATATAGACAAAAATATGTAATGAATAAGTTTAATTATTTTATAGCTGAAGATATGAAAATTGATAAGGATAGTAAAAAGTCTTCTGATAAGACAGAAGAAAATAAGGTAACAAATGAAACTGTGAAAAATACAAGTGCTACAAGTAGCACTGATGCAGAAAACACTGAAAATAAAAATGACACAACTGCCAAAGTAGAAGTTTCTAAAAACTCTGATACAAAGAGAATTCAAATTATTGGTGTGCAAAATATTTTATATTTAAACGCAACATCAAGCGATGTAAAGAGCGACTATAAAAAGGCGGAAGGAAAAGTTAAAACAGTATTTGAAATAAAGGATGGAAAATTAGTTGTTACAAATGTTTTAGTAGAAAAATAATAAATTAATGTTGCCTTTAAACTTAAGAGTTTAAAGGCAATTTGTATAATGAGGTGTTTAAAATTAATAGTTATATAATTGTTATATTCTTAGTTCTCATATTATTGATATTTTATTTAAATAATAGCTTATATAGAAAATTAAGAATAACAAAAAAGAATAAAAAGCGAGGTGTAAAAAGAAATATGCCAAAAGAATTAATAAAAGAGTTTATTGGTAAAGTATGTTCCATTTCTATATTTAATGATAGCTTTGGGGTTTGTGGAAAAATAGTAGCTGTGGAAGATAATTGGATAAAGGTTGTTCCGTATAAAAGTAAAACTGAAATAAAATTAATAAATGGAGATATGATAAGAGATATTTCGGTTATGCCTGATAAATATCAAAACAAAGTGTAGGTTTAAAAGACTCATGGTACCATATGGTAGCATGGGCCTTTTTCCTAGATAAAAATTCATATATTCGTTGACTTAAAAACTAATGTTTGATATAATTAGGAAGAAAAAAGAGGTAATAATATGATAGAAGATAGAGTTGTATCACCAGAATATATAGAAAATGAAGAAGAACAAAAAGAGGAGTTTACTTTAAGGCCTAAGCTTTTTGAAGAGTATATAGGGCAAACCAAGGTAAAGAATAATTTAAAAGTGTATATTGAGTCTGCTAAAAAAAGAGGAGAAGCTCTAGATCACGTTTTGCTATATGGACCTCCAGGTCTTGGAAAAACTACACTTGCAACAATTATATCAAATGAAATGGGAAGTAATATTAAAGTAACATCGGGTCCTGCTATTGATAAGGCAGGTGATTTAGCTGCAATTCTTACTAATTTACAGGAAAATGATGTTTTGTTTATTGATGAAATTCATAGACTTAATAAGTCTGTTGAAGAAGTATTGTATCCAGCCCTTGAGGATTTCGTTTTAGATATTGTTATAGGAAAAGGACCATCAGCAAGATCAATAAGGCTTGATCTTCCAAAATTTACTTTAGTTGGAGCTACAACTAAAGCAGGTTCTCTATCTTCACCTTTAAGGGATAGATTTGGTATAATTCATAAACTTGAATTGTATAAGAATGAAGAACTTGCTAAAATTATTGATAGAAGTGCTGGTTTACTTGAAATTAAGATTGATGAAGATGCAAGTATGGAGATTGGTTCAAGATCACGTGGTACTCCGAGAATTGCAAATAGACTTTTAAAGAGAGTAAGGGATTTTGCACTTGTAGAAGAAAAAGATACAATAGATTATGAAATTGCAAAAAAAGCTTTGGATAGACTTGAAATAGATGAAATTGGACTTGATAATTCGGATAGGGAAATGCTAACTACAGTGATAACTAAATTTAATGGTGGACCTGTTGGACTTGATACTCTAGCTGCATCAATTGGAGAAGATAGAGATACTATTGAAGATGTATATGAACCATATCTTATGCAAATTGGCTTTTTAACAAGGTCACCAAGAGGAAGATTAGTTACAAAGCTTGCGTATGAACATTTAGGATATGAGTTTAATGATAATTAAGAGGTAGAGTGTTTATGGAAAATGAACTTAAAATAGGTGGTATTTATAGACATTTTAAAGGAAATGATAAATTATATAAAATTGAAAAAATAGCTATAAATAGTGAAACTTTAGAAGAATGGGTGGTTTATACTGCACTTTATGGTGATAAAAAAACATGGATTAGACCTAAATATATGTTTTTTGAGAAGGTTCCTGATGGAAAAGAAAATCCAAATAATCAAAAATATAGATTTGAGTACTTAGGAGATGAAATATAATTTGAGAAAGTTACTTATGCATTGCTGTTGTGCACCATGTTTTACTTATATAGAAAATGATATAAAATTAAATGGAATATTAAATGAAGAGGGAAAAAAAGAAAAAGTTGATCTTACAGCTTGTTTTTATAATCCTAATATTCATCCAAGAGTTGAGTATGAAAGAAGGAAAAATGCTTTTATCAAATTTTGCAAAATAAAGGAATGTAAAAATGTAATAATTGATGAGTATAACATGAAAGACTATGTAAGGTTTGTAGTAGAAAATGTAGGAAAAGATAAGAAGTATAAAGTTAGATGTGAGTATTGCTATTATATGAGACTTAAAAAAGTATTTGAATATGCAAAAGAAAATGGATTTGATGTAGTAGCTACCACTCTTACCATAAGTCCTTATCAAAATCATACTTTAATTGAAAAAGCTGGTAGAAGACTTGAGAAAGAATATGGAGTTAAATATTTAACGACTGATTATAGAGAACATTTTAGAGAAGGACAAAATATGGCAAGAGAACTTGGAATATATATGCAAAAATATTGTGGCTGTATATTTTCTTTTGAAGAAAGGTATAATACTCTTGAATATTTAAAGCCAATGTTGCCAGATGAATATGAAACATCATCAAGACAAAGATTTGAAGTAAGAAAAATAGAAAATAAGGATGAATATATGGAGTTATTTTTAGAGGCTGATCCATCAGAAGAAAGTATAAAAAGTTACTTGGAAAAATCAGATGTGTATGCACTAAAAATAGAAAATAAAGTTATATCACTTGCTGTAATATTCTTAGATGATAATAGCAACTTAGAATTAAAAAATTTAGTAACCAAAGAAGAATATAGAAATAAAGGTTATGCTAAAAGTTTATTAAAATTCTTATGTGGAAACTTCAAACAAAAACATAATAAAATTTTAGTTGGTGTAACTGAAAAAGATATTCCTTTTTTTGTTAAACTAGGATTTGATAAATATGAAAAAACGATAAGTGACTATTACTGTGAGAAGAAATATAAAGATGAAAAAAATCCATCATACACTTGTAAAAATTTAATATATTATTCAAAAGATTTAAAGAAGTAGGAAAGATAACTAGTAAGTTGTAGGTGAGATTATGAAAATTAAAGTTAATGATATAGAATTATATTACGAAAAATATGGTACGGGGAAACCAATTATTTTAATACATGGAAATCAAGAATCACACGAAATATTTGATAAATTAATAGAAAAATTAAAAAGTAATTATGAAGTTTTTGCTATTGATAGTAGATGTCATGGTAAAAGTGAAAATCCTAAAGAAATATCTTATAATTTAATGTGTGATGATATAATTAATTTTATAAAAGAACTAAATATTGAAAAACCAATATTATATGGATTTAGTGATGGTGGAATTATAGGACTATTAGTTGCAATTAAAGAACACGACTTATTATCCAATTTAATTATAAGTGGTGCTAATATTACTCCTGATGTTTTTACTACATTTGATTTGTTATTAACAAAATTATTTTATTTTTTTACTAGAAGTAAATATATAAAAATGATGTTAGATGAACCCAATATTACAATAGAAGATTTAAAAAAAATTACTATACCAGTTCATGTTTTAGCCGGCGAAAAAGATATAATTAAGTTAGAGCATACGAAATTGATTGCTAATAATATAAAAAACAGTACACTTGAGATAATAAATAACGAAAATCATGGAAGCTATATAATTCATAGCGATAAGCTATATGAAATTATAAAGAAATATATATAAAGAATCACAAAAATTACAATTTATAGAAATGAAAATTTTTGATTAACACGAAAATCAATGTCAAAATTATTTGAAGTAGAAATGAACACAATAAATTATCACTCAAAGGAAATATTTAAGTCAGGTAAGTTACCAGAAAAACCAGTTATTCGGAAAATTCCAATAACTTCAAATGACGGAAAAACTATAATACAAATTTTTACAGCTTAGATGAAATAATTGTTGTTGGATATAGAGTGAACTCAAAAAAGCAACGGATTTTAGAATATGGGCAACAGGCAACTAATACGCTGAAAGAGTACATAAAAAAGGATTTGTTTTAAATGATGAACTGCTTAAAAACGGACCTAAATTTGGAAAAGACTATTTCAAGGAATGATTAGAGAGAATTCGTTCAATTAGAACAAGTGAACGAAGAATATGGCAGCAGATAACAGATATATTTGCAGAATGCAGTCCAAGAGTTTATATTTTCTTAGATGATAATAGTAACTTAGAAATAAAGATTTTAGTAACCAAAGAAGAATATAGAAAGGTTATGCTAAAAGTTTATTAAAATTCTTATGTGGAAACTTTAAACAAAAACATAATAAAATTTTAGTTGGCGTAACTGAAAAAGATATTCCTTTTTTTGTTAAACTAGGATTTGATAAATATGAAAAAACGATAAGTGACTATTACTGTGAGAAGAAATATAAAGATGAAAAAAATCCATCATACACTTGTAAAAATTTAATATATTATTCAAAAGATTTAAAAAAGTAGGAAAGGTAGGTATATAAATGAAAAAATATTCAAAAGAGAAATTAAAAGCAAAGAGAGGAATAAAGGTTATAATAATAATTTTATCAATAATTGCAGTTGCGTGTATTGCTGTTTTGTTGTTTTCTTTATTTAGTAAGAAAATTGTATTTGAAAGAATTGATTCATCAGCTAGTAACGTATCTGATGATGTATCTTCTAATTCGACTCCAATAATTGTTAATAATTTAATACTAGGTGCTACTTATGATAAAAAATGGGTTGCAAATGAAAAGTATTATTTAAATAGTAAGAATGGGGAAAATACTGAAGTTGATGCATATTCAAAAGATGGAAAAATGGGAAAATATAATATTGGAAAAATTTCTAAGGATACAAAAACGGCAAGTATATATACAACCATATCAAAACAAAATTTGCTAAATGAGTACTTTGCAATTGCAAGTTCAGATATTAATGCTATGCCAAATCCAGCCAAAAAGGTAAATAATATTGATGAAAGTTATATAAAAGATGTAAAAAGATCACTTGGAATGTATAGAATATTTAATATGAGTGTAAAAATTACAGAAGTATATGATATTGTTTTATCTGACATAGAAAAAGGCTATATCATTTTTGCAACAAATGAGGTAAATAAAGGAAAAGGAGCATATAGTGCAATAGTCTATGTAAGTAGTACAGGAAAAAGTAAATTAATTAAATATAACTATATAAATAATAAAGATAATGCTGAGGAATGGCCAATATATTCTTTAAATTTTGTAGCTGATTTAAATCAAGATGGGACAAGTGAAATACTTCTTCAAGAAACGAAGGAATTTGAAGTAAAATATGATGTAATTGAATATAAAAATAATAACTTTTATGAGATAATGTCATCTGTTGTTAAGTAAAAATTAAAATATTTATTAATAGAAAAAAGCACTTGTAAACCTAAACGTTTGCAAGTGCTTTTAAAACCTATTTAGATAAATTGAAGAGAAAACAATTTCTTAAATTTACTTCATCGTATCTATATTCTTTTGGAATTTTGTATCCCCTATATATAACAATCATGTAGTAATCCATAGAAAATTTTATGCAGCTTATAGATGAAATTACATCACTAAATGAAATATCTTTATGAAGTGAAAAATGTAATATATTTGAAAGTTTTGATGAATACTTGCAAATGTAATTGTGCATGTATATATGATAGTCTTTACCTTCCTTTTTTAATACATTTATTATTTTTTCAGATAAAAAAATATGAGTGTCAGGATTTGCTTTTAAGCATTGCGATATTTTCTTAAATATTTCCTGAATGTTTTCACGTGAGATTGTTATTTCTTCACATTTCATGATAGTCTCTCCTTTAAAATTAATATAGAATAGAATATACCTTAGTTTAGATATATTAACTTATTTTGACAGTCATCATTATACATCTAGTTACATAATATGTCAACATGTGATATATAATATTTTAAATTTTTACATTGAATATTTTATAAATTAATTTTTAAAAATTTAATTTAAATATTGCAAAAATTAAAAAATAGTAGTATAATATTAATGTAACGTTGAAGGGACGAGTAGGATTATACACTGCTACAAGAGAGAATTAGTCATGGGCTGTAAGCTAATTTTAGTAAGAATTTTCTGAAGACTACCCCTGAGTTAATGGGAAACCATCGTTGATTACGTACAATCATAAATTAAGTAAAATTTAGGGTGGAACCGTGCAATAAATATATTGTACCCCTATAGACAAAAAATGTATGTCTATAGAGGTACATTTTTTGATATAAAAAGGAGTGATTTTATGAAGTATTTAAAAAATGACGGAGAAGTTTTTGAAGGAGATTATGATGTAAAAGTTGCAAGACATACAGCATCACACATATTAGCCCAAGCTGTAAAGAGGCTATATAAAGATGCAAAACTTGCAATAGGACCTGCAATTGATACAGGATTTTACTATGATTTTGATAATCTTTCTTTAAAGCAAGAAGATCTTGAAAAGATTGAGTCAGAGATGAAAAAAATTATAAAAGAAAATCTTAAATTAGAAACTTTTGAACTCTCAAAAGATGAAGCTCTAAAATTCGTTAAAGAAAATGGAGAAATATATAAACAAGAAATAATTGAAGAATTACCAGATGATGAGAGAATTACATTTTATAAACAAGGTGAATTTACGGATTTATGTGTTGGGCCTCATATGTTATATACAAAGGGAGTAGGAAAAATTAAACTAATATCTACAACTGGTGCATATTGGAAGGGTAACGAACATAACAAAATGCTTACAAGAATTTATGGAACAGCCTTTAAAACTCAAGAAGAAGTAGATAGTTTTATGGAACAAAGAGAAGAAGCTAAAAAAAGAGATCATAATAAACTTGGACGTGAACTTGAGATATTTACAACTAGTGACATCATAGGTCAAGGTTTGCCAATTCTTTTACCAAAAGGTGCAAAAATGCTTCAAATACTACAAAGATTTGTTGAAGATACAGAGGCAAAACGTGGTTGGAAACTTACAAAAACTCCATATATGGCAAAATCTGATTTATATAAATTATCAGGACACTGGGATCATTACAAGGAAGATATGTTTGTAATGGGAGATGAAAGTAAAGATGATGAAGTATTTGCTTTAAGACCAATGACTTGTCCTTTCCAATACCAAGCATATTTAAATAGAGGTAGATCATATAGAGATCTTCCTATGAGGCTTAATGAGACTTCAACTTTGTTTAGAAATGAAGCTTCAGGAGAAATGCATGGACTTATTCGTGTAAGACAGTTTACATTATCTGAAGGTCATCTTATGTGTACACCAGAACAGTTAGAAGATGAATTTAGGAAATGTTTGGAACTTGCTATATATATGCTTAAGGTTCTAGGACTTTATGAAGATGTATCATATCGTTTCTCAAAATGGGATCCAAATAACAAAGAAAAATATATAGGTACTGAAAAAGAATGGAACGAAGCTCAAGGAACTATGGAGAAAATATTAAATCACTTGGGGCTTGAGTATAAAGAAGGAATAGGTGAAGCTGCTTTTTATGGACCAAAACTAGATATTCAAATAAAAAATGTATTTGGTAAAGAAGACACTCTTATAACTATTCAAATAGATCAAATGCTTGCTGAAAAATTTGGAATGGAATACGTTGATAAAGATGGAACAAAGAAAAATCCATATATTATTCATAGATCATCTCTTGGATGCTATGAAAGAACTTTGGCACTTCTTATTGAAAAATATGCAGGAGCGTTCCCACTATGGCTTTCTCCAAATCAAGTTAGAATTTTACCTATATCTGAAAATGAAGTTGATTATGCATATAGTATAAAAGATACATTAGAAAATGCAGGAATAAGAGTAGAAGTTGATGCATCAAATGAAAAAATTGGACATAAAATAAGAAATGCACAATTAGAAAAAGATCCATATATGATTATTTTAGGTAAAAATGAAGTAGAAAATAACTCAATATCTGTAAGAAAAAGAGAAGGAGAAAAAATGGATAACATTTCTTTAGATGAATTCTTAAATAAATTAAAAGAAGAAATAAAAGAAGCTTTTAATAAATAATACTATATATTGTAAAAAAGGTTTAGTGAATTAATTTGCTAAATCTTTTTTTGTATAATAGGAAAGTCATATTGAAATTACCATGTCAAAATTTTTATAGCATGGTAATAGGACATTCGGAGTATGTTTTTTAAAAAATATATAAATTAACATATCATATATTTCTTGTCGAAAATCGCGATGAAAAGTATATAAAAATATATAGCAAATGTTTACTATAGAACAAATGTGTGATATAATTATCTTGTAAAATGAAAGCGAGGTGATTAAATAAGTGAGAAATATACATCAGGAATAAGTACATTAGATAGAGAAGATATTATAAAAGAAAATTATAAAATAAATAGAAATATATATCCATTCAAACCATGGTATGAATACATATATGATATAATCGGGATAATGGAAGAGTGGAAATGTTTTAGATATAGGTAATATGAAGAATATGAACAATCTTATGATAATAAAGTTTGTAAATATATAATATTTAATAGAACAACTAATATAGAAAATAACCATGATTTAGAAAGAAATGATTTATGTTCTTGTGGTTCGGGTAAAAAATATAAACAATGTTGTGGAAAGTAGCAAAAAATAAGGGAAAACTAATAATTATAAAATTGTAAATTAGTTCGAGTTATATAACTTGTCCACAAAATATTATAAATATATAGTAAAATAAGGGTGTGAACGAGAAATAATGTGTTGACACTTTTTAAATTTAAAAAGGAGGTTTTTAATGGAAGAAAAAAATAATATAGTAATATATCAACTAGAAGATGGTAAAACAAAAATAGACGTAAAACTTGAAGATGAAACAGTATGGCTATCACAACAACAAATGGCAGAATTGTTTTCGACATCTAGAACAAATATTATTGAACATATAAATAATATTTATGCTGAAGAAGAATTGGATAAGAATTCAACATGTCAAAATTTCCGACAAGTTCGAATAGAAGGTAATAGAACAGTAAATAGAGAGATTCCATATTACAATTTAGATATGATTATATCTTTAGGATATAGAATAAAATCCAAAGTTGCTACTAATTTTAGAAGATGGGCGACTGAAAGATTAAAAGAATATATGATTAAAGGCTTCACTATGGACGATGAAAGACTTAAAGGTAATGGTGGAGGTAATTATTGGAAAGAATTACTTGCTAGAATTAAGGATATTAGGTCATCAGAAAAAGTATTATATAGACAAGTCCTTGATTTGTATGCAACTGCTGTAGATTATGATCCTAAAGACAGTAAATCAATTGAATTCTTTAAAATTGTGCAAAATAAACTTCATTATGCTGCCCATGGACATACAGCATCTGAAGTAATATATGAAAGAGCAAATTCTGATAAACCTTTTATGGGATTAACTACTTTTAAAGGTGATTTGCCAGTAATGAGTGATGTTGTAATTGCTAAAAATTATTTAACAGAAGAAGAAATAAAAATTTTAAATAATTTGGTTTCTGGATATTTTGATTTTGCAGAAATACAAGCAATTAGACATAATCCTATGTATATGGAAGATTATATTAGACAACTGGATACAATCCTTTCCAGTACTGGAGAAAAGTTACTTGTGGGTGCAGGTGCAATTAGCCATAATAAAGCAATAGAAAAAGCAAAAGATGAATATAAGAAATATCAAGTAAAAACAATAAGTCCGGTGGAAAAAGAGTATTTAGAAACTTTAAAAGCAATAAGTAATAAAATTGATGATAAAGCAAAGAGTGAATAGAGTGTATCATTTAGATATACTCTATTTTTATATAATAGAAAGTAATATAGAAATTACCATGCCAAAATTTTCATAGCATGGTAATAGAACATATGTAGTATGCTTTTTAAAAAATATATAAATTAACATATCATATATTTTTTGTCGAAAATCGCGGTGAAAAGTATAAAAAAATACATAACAAATGTTTGTTACAGAACAAACGTGTGGTACAATCATCTTGTAAAATGAAAGCGAGGTGATTAAATAAGTGAAACTAAGTTTTAAATATACGATAACAAAAATAGGAAATAAAAATATCAGGTAAGGAAGCCAAAAGTAAAAATAAATACATAAATGGGAAAATAAAAAAGTTACGACAAATCGAGATGAAAATGTAAAAAATATAAAAATGTGAAATAAAAATATATAAAGAACAATAAAAAGTTTCACATTTTTGGTAAGCCTTATGTGTAAAATATTAGGCTTTATTTTTTACTTTTTGTTATTTCTTATACCTAAATTTTTCATTTCGGTTGAAATTTAAGTAAAAAAGTTATATAATATACTTCATGTAGGTTGTGTTTGAAAATTAAGGAAGGAAAGATAGAAATGAAAAAAACAATAGTAGTTATTTGTACCATACTTGGTATGATAGTAGGTGTTGCAGTAGGTGACGCTTTAAAAGGTGTTAATTATTTAAATTGGCTTTCAATAGGTGGAGCTTTTGGATTTCAAAATCCCGTAACAATTGACCTTAGTTTTATACAGTTTACTATAGGTTTTTGGTGCAAGGTTAGTGTTTGTGGTGTAGTTTTTATGATTATTTTTGCTTTTCTATCTAAGAAAATCTTAGATTGGCTAAAAATATAAAATATTTACCACCAAATGACAGACCATATGAGAGACTGGAACTCATGGGTGAGTCTAATTTAACAAATTCAGAACTTTTAGCAATAATAATAAAAAATGGGACTAGAAAATATAATTGTTTAGAGATAGCACAAAATATTTTAAAATTAAATGTTAATAACTCAAATATGTCTGATTTGGAGTTTTTAAGTAATCTCTCATTAGAAGAACTCAAAGCTTATGAGGGAATAGGAAAAATAAAGGCTATACAAATAAGAGCTGTAATTGAACTTTCAAAAAGAATTGCAGCGACATATTCGCATGATAAAAAGAGGGTTAATTCTCCAAGGGATATATTTGAAGTTCTACATAAAAGTTTCATCGGAAAAAAACAAGAAGAACTTAAAACAGTTATACTAGATAAATCAAACAAAGTTATGTCCGTTATAACAAATGCTATAGGAAGTACTGATAATATAAATATTGGAGCTAAAGAGATTTTATCTGAGCCAATAAAACAGATGGCAAGCTCAATAATATTAGCACATAATCATCCAAGTGGAAATCTAAAGCCAAGTAAGGCTGATATTAGATTTACACAAAAAATAGATGAATGTGCTAAATTGTTTAGTATAGAACTTTTAGATCATTTAATTATTTCGAATAAGGGATATGTTAGTTTAAAAGAAATGAAAATTATATAAATTTAGAAAAATATAAGATAAGGTGGTAAAAAATGGGTATAATATCAAAAGACATAGGAATAGATCTTGGAACATCTAATATAAGAATTCATTTAAAGGGAAAAGGTGTTGTGTTAAGTGAACCTGCTGTTGTTGCAATAAATCAAATTACAGGAGAAATTCTTGCTGTAGGAAATCAAGCAAAAGAGATGATAGGAAGAACACCAGATTCTATAGTTGCTTTTAAACCTTTAAAAGATGGAGTTATTGCAGATTTTGAATCTACAAGAGCTCTTATGCAAAATTTGATTTCAAGAGTTGTTCAAAAGAGCCTATTTTATAGACCAAGAATAGTTGTTTCTATTCCATCAGGAATTACAGATGTTGAGGAAAGAGCTGTTGAAGGAGTAGTTTATAAATCTGGTGCTAAAGAAGTATATTTAATGGAAGAAGTTATGGCTGCTGCTATAGGATCTGGACTTGAAGTTGAAAAACCAGAAGGAGCTATGATAGTTGATCTTGGTGGTGGAACAAGTGAAATGGCTGTTTTATCTCTTGGTGGAATAGTTGTATCTAATTCTGTTAAAATTGCAGGAGAAAAGTTAGACAAAGATATTGTTGAATATATAAAACAAAAATTTAATGTTATAATTGGCGATGGTGAGGCTGAAGAAGTTAAAAAACAAATAGGTGCTGCAACAGCTGCAATGACTGAAGATAGAATGGAAGTGAAGGGAAGAAATTTACTTACAGGACTTCCTGAAACTATAACTGTAACAACAGAAGATATAAATGAAGCAATGAAGGACTCATTAAATGAAATTTTAAGAATAATAAAACTTACTTTAGAACAAACTCCCCCAGAATTGGCTTCTGATATAATGGAGAGAGGTATCACACTTTCTGGAGGACTATCTTTACTTAGAAATATAGATAGATTAATAAGTGATGAAACAGGTATGCCTGTGTTTATTGCAGATGAACCAGAAAAATGCGTTGTAAAAGGCGTAGGTATGGCTCTAGATAATATAGAGGTATTAAAAAAAGCTACAAAAACAAGAAAATAAAAGGAGAAATACATGAATTATAGGTATAATTTTAATGATAAAAAGAAATCAAATAAAAAAAAGATTATATTCTCTATTGTTTTTATATTAATTGTAATAATGATATCAGCAACTTTTTTCAGAAATAGTGAGAATAAAGTGGTAAATGCTATTTCAAGTGTTTTAAGTTATCCTGTAATTGGTGTTAAAAATGCGTTTTCTTGGGTAGGTAACGGAGCAAAGAATATTTTTACTAATAAAGATAAGTTATTAGAGGAAAACAAAAAGCTAGAAGAGGAAAATAATAATTTAAAACTACAAGCTTTGGAAACTGAAAAAATATTACAAGAAAATGAATCTTTAAAAACAATGCTTGATATAAAAAATTCATACAAGCATTTTAATTTAAAACTTGGAAATGTAATATATAGAGAACATGATAATTGGACACAAACATTTCAAATAAATATAGGGTCTAATGATGGAGTAAAATTAAATCAAGCTGTTGTTCATAAAGATGGATTAGTTGGATATATTTCAAAAGTAAATGACACAACAAGTACGGTTACAACTATCCTTGACCCATCATCAGCAGTTAGCGTAAATATAAGTACTATAAATGAACCTGCTATGTTACAAGGTGATTTATCTTTAAAGTCAAAAAACCAACTCAAGTTAGATTTTATAGAGTTAGATGCTGAAGTATCTATAGGCGATATGCTTTATACTTCTGGTCTTGGTTCAATGTATCCAAGTTCAATTCCTGTTGCTAAAATAACAGAAGTTGTTAGTAAAAAAAATGATATAAATAGATATGCAATTACTGAGCCTTGTGTAGATATTAAAAAAATATCAGAGGTTGCAGTAATAATAAATTAAGGGAAAGTAAATTATGAAAAAAACACTTACAATAATATATATAATACTTTTTGTTATAGCTATATTTGTACTCCAGATGTTTGTAATTGATAGCAGGGAGTTATTTGGAGTAAAACCTAATTTAATCCTTATTTGTGTGATTGTAGTAAGTTTATGGTTTGGGGTTTATACAGGTTCGATTTTTTCACTTATAATAGGCATGGTTACAGATATATTATTTGGAAATGGAATAGGACTTTTTACAATAAGTTATTCTATTGTAGGAGTATTAGTAGGGCTTTTTAGTAATAATTATAGGAAAGAAAGTAAAGTTGCACTTGTATGTGTAACATGTATATCCACAGCGATTTTTGAACTAGTTGAATATATCATGTGCTTTGCAACTACAAATACATATACAAGTATTTTGTATTTTCTTTACCAAGTAGCTATTACTTCTATTTTAAATATAATAATTGTCTATATTGTACACTCATTGTTATATAAATTAATATTATTTTTTGAAAATGGATTAGACATATATGATATGTAAAGAAGGTGAAGAGTTATAAAAAAAATATTTACTAGATTTTTAGATATTATAAAAGATAGATACCTTATCATGTATATAGTTGTTATAGTCATCTCTGTTATATTTATAGCAACCCTTTTTAATTTACAAATAGTAAATGGTGAAAATTATAGGGAACAATCTGAAAAAAGAATGCTTAGAACCAAAAATATTACTGCACCACGTGGAGAAATATATGACAGAAATGGTGTAATTCTTGCAACTAATAAATTATCATATGATGTTGAATTATATAAAGTTCGTGTAAGTACGAAAGAGCAAAATGATGGTATATTAAGACTAGTTGAAATTTTAAATGAAAATTCAGATAAAGTATACTCTACTTTTCCAGTAAATGATGATTTAAACGGATTTAATTTTGAAAATACTGAAGAGGAGCAAAAGTGGAAAAAAGAAATGAAACTTGATAGTACTCTAACATTTGATCAAGTAATAGATAAATATATTGAAAAATATGAACTTCAAGATTATTCTGATAATAGATTAAATCAAATAAAAATGATAGAGATAAAATACGAAGCAAATCTTAATGGATATTCATTGTTTAATAGTGCAACAATAGCTAAGGATATTTCACAAAAATCTGTTGCAAAAATTGGAGAAGAAAAATATAAAATTTATGGTATAAGTATAGTATCTGTGCCTAAAAGATATTATCCAAATGGAAATTTACTTTCACATACAATAGGTTATGTAAGTAAAATAAGTAGTACAGAGTATGAGAAGGAAAAAGAAGAAGGATATAGTGTAAATAGTGTTGTTGGTAAGGCAGGTATTGAACAATCATTTGAAAAATATTTAAAAGGAAAAGATGGTGTAATAAAAGAAGAAACAGATACTCTTGGAAATGTTTCATCACAAACAGAAACAACTGAGGCAAAATCAGGTGACAATGTTACTCTTACTATTGATTATAGACTTCAAAAAGTTGCAGAGGAATCTTTGCTTAATACAATTAATGGACTTCAAAACGGAACATTGGTTGGAAAGAAATTTTCAGATGCAAATGCAGGAGCAGTTGTTGTTCTTGATGTAGATAGTGGAGAAGTGTTAGCATCAGCAAGTTATCCTACATATGATATAAATAGTTTGATAGGAGGTATATCTCTTAAAGATTGGAATGCCTTACAAAATAATTCACTTCATCCAATGTTAAATAGAGTGGTGTCAGGAACATATTCACCAGGTTCTACATTTAAAATGCTAGTAGGTATGGCAGGACTTATGAATGGAAAAATTACTGTTGATGAAAAGTATTATGATCCTGGAATTTATCCATATGGTTATCATCCTAAATGTTGGCTATATACTGATAGGCATATGACTCATGGATGGATAAATATTGAAGGAGCAATAAAAGGTTCATGTAACTGCTATTTCTATGAAGTTGGAAGGAGAATTGGAATATCTGAGATTGTAAAATATGCTAAGCTATTTGGACTTGGACAAAAAACTGGAATAGAACTTTCTGGTGAGGTAGCAGGTACAATTGCTGGAGCAGATGATAAGTCAGAAGATGGATTAAAAAGTCCATGGTATTTAGGAGATACTCTATCTGCAGCAATAGGTCAGTCAGGTAGTTCATATACACCTATACAGCTTGCAAATTATATTGCTACAATTGCAAATGGAGGAAAATTAAATAAGGTGTCATTGATTAAATCTGTGGATAATGAAGTCGCTGGAACTAGTGAGTCACTTGCAGATATAAATAAATATACCAGTGAGTATACTGGTGTTAATTTTGAAGAAAAGGACCTTAATATAAATTCTGAATATATTGATGCAATAAAAAAAGGAATGCTTTCTGTTACTAGTGAAACAGGAGGAACTTCATATATAGTGTTTAAAAATAGTGATATACAGGTTGCAGGTAAAACAGGAACAGCTCAAGTACCAAATGGTAATAACAATGGTATATTTGTTGGATTTGCTCCATATGATAATCCGAAAATTGCGGTTGTTGCTGTAATTGAACATGGTGGAGAGGGAACATATACTGCAAATGTTGTAAAACCTATTATGGAAGAATATTTTAATATAGATAAAGAGTCAAAGCAAAATGAAAAAGCTCAAAATGTCTCAAATCAAGATATAAAATTTTAATGTGTAAAAGAAGGGAAACAAAATGGAGAAGATATCGGTAGTAGTTCCTTGTTATAACGAGGAAAAGTCATTACCTTTTTTCTACGATGAAATGAAAAAGGTAATGAAGAAAATGAGTAATAGTGAATTTGAACTTATTTTTGTAAATGATGGTAGTAAAGATAAAACAATTGATGTTATAAAAGAATTTGCAAGAAATGATAAAAGAGTTAGATTTTTATCTTTTTCAAGAAATTTTGGTAAAGAGGCGGCGATGTACGCTGGATTTAAAGAAGCAACAGGTGATTACGTAGCAGTAATGGATGCAGATTTACAAGATCCACCTGAACTTCTTGAGGATATGTTAAAGTATATAAAAGAAGAAGGTTATGATTCAGTTGCAACAAGAAGAAAGACAAGGAAAGGTGAACCTTTTATTAAGTCTATATTTTCTATTATATATTATAAATTAATTAGAAAAATGACAAAACTTGATATTGTAGATGGTGCAAGAAATTATAGACTAATGACAAGACAAATGTTAAATAGTGTACTTGAAATGGCAGAATATAACAGATATCTAAATGGAATATATGCTTTTGTGGGGTATAATACTAAATGGATTTCTTATGATAATAAAGAAAGAGTGGCTGGTAAAACAAACTTTTCATTTTTCAAATTAGTAAGCTACGCATTAGAGGCAATAACATCGTTCTCATCTTTTCCACTTAGACTTTCAGCAATTTTAGGAATACTTTTATGTTTTATTTCTTTTATATTTATAATTTTAATAATAGTTCGTACACTTGCATATGGTGATCCTACAAGTGGTTGGCCATCAATGGTATGTATAATTGTCTTTTGTGCAGGGCTTCAACTGTTTTTCCTTGGAATAATAGGAGAATATTTATCAAAGACATATTTAGAAACCAAAAATAGACCTATATATATTGTTAAAGAAACAGAGAAGGATTTAAAATAGATATATAATTATATAAACCAATTTTACTTTTGCAGTAAAGTTGGTTTTTGTTTGAGAAAAATTTCCAAAAACTTTAAAAAAATAAAATAAATATTGAATAATGTTAAAATTTAATATAAAATAAAAATATAATATTTTTTTATTATATATAGGAGGTTTTTAAATTATGGAGAGTAAAAGAAAAAATGTGTATATTACTATATTTGTAATTACAACAATTATCGCCGCTGGGTTAGCAATATTTTTTAAAGTGGATAGCGATAATAAATTAAAAAGTATGGAGGCAAAAGTTGAAGAAAATTTAGGTGATAATAGTGCTCAAGAAAGTCGTATAGATGTAAGTCTAGATAATAAAACTGAAGCAAAAAATGTAGAAACAAAGTATGTTTTCTATCCTGAAATTGATTCATCAAAATGTATAAACAAGCAAGATGGTGTAGAGTATAAAAAAAGAATCTCAGAGGAATTAGTTCCTCTTACATGTATCGTAAATGACGATAAAAAGTCAGCAACTTTAACAACTGATTGGAATTATGCATCAAAAGTTTGGGGATTTGTTCCAAATGGTGGAAATGGAATATATGAACAAAAAAATTCTAATGGATTTCAAGGAGAAATCGTAAATGTAATTTCTACTGGTTGGGGACAAACAGCTGATTATTCTACTTTATTGTTTTTAATGAAAGATGGAACTGTAGAGTATGTACCAGTATATAACGCATATAAAACATCAAATTATAATTCACGTGGAAAAATATCTGGAGTTACTGATATAGTATATATTGGTAATGTAAGTGCAAATGGATATTGTGAACCGGTTGCTATGAAAAGTGATGGAAGTTTTTATATCTTAAGTGAGATATTAAAAGGTACAGGAAATTACAATTTCTAGTTGATAATATATGATAATAGTTTATTTATAAGGACTTGTTTATATTTTAAGCAAGTCCTTTTCTTTATGTTAACATGCTTTAAAAATGTAGTTTTTTGTAAAAAAGGGTTTAAAAATTAAAAATCATGTGATATAATCATCCCAGGTGATTATATGAAATATAAAGTAATTGAAAATATTAACCCTAATATATTCAGAGGGTATGATATTAGAGCAATTTACGGAAAAGACTTAGATGAAAATATAGCATATACAATAGGACTTGCATATGCAAAGTACATAAGAAATAATGGGTATGATAGATGCGTTATTGGAAGAGATAATAGAAGTTCATCACTTCCACTATCTGAAGCTTTAATTCAAGGTATAATTGAAGGCGATAATATAGAGGTTATTGATATAGGTTTAGTTACAACACCAATGTATTATTATGGACAGATATTTTTAAATGATGGTAAAAATATAATGCCTGGAATAATGATTACTGCAAGCCACAATCCAAAAGAGTATAATGGTATGAAGATGACTGTAAATGACTTTGGAAATGCTTGTGGAGAAATGATACAACAGTTTAGAAGATTTGTTGAAGAAAACTCTAAAAAAGAAGTAAATAATGAAAGAGAAGTTATGGGTCATGTTGTAAAAGAAAACGTAAGAGAAGGATATCTTAATTTAGTGAAAAAATCAATTGACCTAGGTGATAAAAAAATAAAAGCAGTTGTTGATACTGCTAATGGAACAGCATCAATTATAGCCCAAGAAATGTTTGATATGTTTAAAGATAAAATAGAGATGATTCCTTTATATATGGAATCCGATCCTGAATTTCCAAATCATCATCCAGATCCAAGTGTTGAATCTAATAATGAAGATTTAAAAAAAGCTGTTTTGGCAAACAAGGCTGACCTTGGAATTGGCATCGATGGTGATGGTGATAGAGTAGGAATTATTGATGAAAATGGAAAAATGATATTTGCTGATTTTTATGCAATAATTGTTTGGCGCTATTTAATGGATAAAGTTACAAACAAAAAAGCTTTATTTGATGTAAAATGTACAAAATCTCTTGCTGATGAAATTGAAAAATTAGGTGGAACACCAGTATGTTATAGAACTGGTAATTCATACATGAAAGCTAAAATGAGAGATGATGATTTTATGTTTGGTAGCGAACTATCAGGACATGTATGGTTTAGAGATAAATGGCCTAATATTGATGATGGACTATATGCAGGTTTAAGACTAATTGAAATAATGTCTAAAACTGGCAAGTCTATAACTGAAATGTTAGAGGGAATAAACAAATATTATTCTACACCTGAAATTAAGTTTGAAGCAAGTGATGATGTTAAATTTAAGATTATAGAGAAAATTAAAGAATATTGTATTGATAAAGGATACAAAATAAATGATATAGATGGCGTTAGAGCAGAATTTGATAATGGATGGGCATTAGTTAGAGCATCAAACACAGGACCTAATATTACAGCTAGATTTGAAGGTAAGACAGAAGAAGACATGGAAACAATAAAAGATGAATTTATTGGATTAATAAAATAAAGGATATAAAATGGATTTTTCAGTTAATTATTATAATAATGAATATAATAAGCAATATTTATTTGATGAAGAGATTTATTTAAAATATCCTGGGTTTTCTGCAAGCTTAGATGAAATGGTAACAATGCCAAAAATAAAAAACAAAATATTACTTCATGGCATTGTACCATCATCAGGTTCGATATTTGATGAACATTTATGTGACAATATGGATGAGTGGGTAAAGTTATTTAAAGAACATAATAATAGATGGGTTTCTTTACATTTTTATTATAATAGTAAAATTTGTTGTGAGAAAGATATAGATAAAGTTTGCAAAAATAATATAAAAAAAATTAGAGAAAAACTACCTAATATACCAATTATTATAGAAAATGTACCTTATCCATATAAAGATATAAATTGGTTTTTGTATCCAGAAAAAATAAGTGAATATTGTAATAAATATGATTTAGGAATGATTTTAGATATTGCTCACATGTGTGTAGCATGTAAAAATTTAGATATGGATGTAACTGATTATATATCTAAACTTCCTTTAGATAAAATAATTGAGATACATATTTCTGGATATTATGATGATGGTGTTAAATATGAAGATGCTCATTTAGAATGTTTTGACACAATTTATAATCTGTATTACATGATTTTAAAAATAGCTAAAAATGTAAAAATGACTACATTAGAATATCCTGTTTATAATAATATTCCTGCAGTTATTAAATATTTAAAAGATAATGATTATGATAATATATATAATATACAAAAGAAACAAATTAATAAATTAAAAGAAATATATAATAAATGTTTAAATGAAAATAAAACAAAAGGAGAGTAACAATGAATTTTATAAATAAATGCAAAGAAATATACCAATATAGACATATGCTAAAAACATTGGTAAAACAAGATATAAATGGGAGATATAAAGGATCCTTTTTAGGGTTTTTATGGACCTTGCTTAATCCACTACTTATGCTTTTGGTATATTCTTTAGTATTCCAATTTGTATTTAGGACAGGAATAGAACATTATTCTATTTATTTATTTATATGTTTGATGCCATGGAATACTTTTGCAAATACAATTGCAATAGGTACGGTGTGTGTATCAAATAATGGTAGTATATTAAAGAAAGTGTATTTTCCAAGAGAAATTTTACCGTTGGCTGTTGTTATAAGTAATACAATACAATATTTTTTTAGTGCGGTTATAATCTTTATAGCATTACTTGTATCTGGTGTTGGAGTGTCGTGGTGTGCATTATTCTTGCCTTTAATTGTTTTAATACAGGCAATATTTAGCTTTGGAGTTATAATGTTACTTTCTGCAGCAAATGTGTATGTAAGAGATGTACAATATATAATGAATCCAGTTATGATGATATGGATGTATGCATGTCCAATACTATATAGCATTTCAATGGTTCCAGAGAGATTTTTAAAGATATATAAGCTAAATCCTATGACACTTATTATGATGGAATATCAAAATATTTTATATAATAAAACATTGCCAAATTTTAGAAATTTAGGAATTATTTTTTTAGGTTCCTTAATTTTACTAGTAATAGGATATTTAGTGTTTAATAAGTTACAAAGACGTTTTGCAGAGGAGGTCTAATAGTGGCAAAAAAAAATAAAAAAGACGATATAGCAATATCTGTAAAAAATGTTACAAAAGAATTTACAGTTTATGAAGATAAAGCATATTTTTTAAAAGAAAGGCTTGCTAATTTAAAAAGAAATAAAAAGTCTAAACATGTTGTGTTAAAGGATATTTCATGTGATATACATAGAGGCGAAACAGTTGCACTTATAGGGGTAAATGGCTCAGGAAAATCAACTTTACTTAAACTTATGAATAAGATAATTTATCCGGAAAAAGGAACAATTACTGTAAATGGTAAGCTTTCAAGTATGATCGAACTTGGAGCAGGGTTTAATACTGATTTTACAGGTAGAGAAAACATATATTTTAATGCATCTATGTATGGACTTGGAAAAAAAGATGTTGATCCAATTATAGATAAAATTATTGATTTCTCTGAACTTGGTGATTTTATAGATGTACCAGTTAGAACTTATTCATCTGGTATGTATATGAGACTTGCATTTTCAATTGCAGTAAATGTACAAGCAGAAATTTTACTTATTGATGAAATTCTTGCTGTTGGTGATGCACATTTCCAAGATAAATGCTTGAAGAAGATGAAAGAATTAAAAAAAGAAGGAAAAACAATGGTGTTTGTATCTCATTCAATGCCTACAGTTAAAGAGTTTTGCGATAGAGCTCTTTGGATATATGAAGGGCAACTTAGAATGGATGGGAATGTTGAAGAGGTAGCAAAGGAATATATGAAAGTGCAAGGATAATAAGAAAGGATAAAAAATATGGTAGATAAATTTTTAAAAAATTCTACGGTTTTTAAATATTTTGATAAAAATTTTAAAATGCTTGAAAATAATATAAATCAAAATAATTCTAAATTGGAAGAAAAAATTGAAATTTTAATAGATGAAAATAGAAATTTATTTAATAAATGTATTGATTTGCAAAATCAGATTAAGGTAATTGTTGAAGAAAACAATTCAATAAATAATAGAATGTTTAGTGAAATTAAAAATGTAAATACAGAACTTTTACCTTACAATATTCCTACTGATAAACAAAAAATACTTGTTATGGGATTTTTTGGAGCTCCTAATACAGGCGATGAACTTATGTTGCAATCAATAATTGATAAGCTAGATTTAAATAATCTAGAGGTTAGTGTTATGATTGCTGATAATCAAGATTTTGTTTTAAACAGTAATAAAAATTTAAATTATATACATTATCCTAGAACACATACAGATTTGAATATTTTAACTAATTATTTTGATAAAATTATTTTTGCAGGTGGAGCATTAATAGATGATACACAATTTGGAAATAAACAAACTCAATATACAAGTCTATATAATTTACTTATTTCTTTTGGAGAAAGTATTATAAAAAAAGGTAAAAAATTATATCTTATTGGACTTAGTACTGCTAATACATTTACAAATAATGACTACTTAGAAAAATTAAACTTTATAGCAAAGAATGCTGAATATTTTTCACTAAGGGATACAAATAGTATTCAAACCTTAAAAAAATATAATATAGATACTGATAAAATAAAAGTAATAGATGATTTAGTTTTTTCAATGCCTAATAATATTAATTGTGATGAAATCCATGACGATGAATTTTCTATAGGAATAGTATTTGTAAATTATGTTGATTTGAAAGTTTTATTAAAAATGATTAGCGATGTAGAAAATTTTTTAAAAAATTCCATATCATGTAAAAAGAAAATAAAATTGATACCTTTTTATGATTTTTGCCATGCTGACATTAACAAGTATAACGAGATTGTAAATAATTATTGTGGTGATATTAAAATAGAAATAGTAGAATATGAGTCTGATTATATTAAGATTTCAAATATTTTACGTAGTTGTAATATGTTGATAGGGATGAGATATCATTTATCTTTGATGGGCTTAAAGCTTGGTATTCCTACTTTACATATTGTTTATGATGTACATAGTCATTATATAAACAAAATGAATTACTTGTTGAAAATGTTTGATGCTGAAGAGTATAAAGTGTCTTTAAAAGGCTACATTGAGAATGAATCGGATATTATTTTTAAGAAATTAAAAGAATTATATAAAAATAGAGAGTCTATTTCAAATAATACAAAAGAAATATCAGAAAAAATTAGGAGTAAATCACAAAAGGAATGTAATGAAATAATAAGGCTAATTGAAAATACGTAAATAAGGGGGAATTTAACAATGTATACAGACTTATTAAAATGTAGTATTTTAAAAGTCAAAAATAATAATATAACTGTTGAAAAGAATGGAAAAGGTATTGTTGTAAGAAATGATACTAATAAGCCTGGGTTATTAGTGTTTTGTCATTTGTTTAAAAACAATTTAGAATGTACAACCATTGATTTTAAAGGAAAAATATTAAAAGGAAAGCAGTGTAGTTTAAATTTAGTTAATAGGAAAATAGAAGTTATCGAAAATTTTAATATAAATTCTAAAACATGTACTAAAAGGAAACTAAAATATTTTGTTGCACAATTGGTGGTTGAACCAAATTCTGCATCAGAAATAACAAAAATAAATATTGAATTTAGCAAAGAAATTAGTGCATCTTTTTTTAATAATTTAAATTCTGATATGGTGGTTATAAGTCCAGGATATCCATCACTCAAAAATAAGTATCAATGTGGATTTGTTCATACTAGAGTTAAAGCATATAATGAATATGGTATAAATATAGATGTAATATCTACCGAAGATAATATAGATTATACAATGCTTTATGAATTTGAGGGTGTTAAAGTATTAAAAATATCTTATACAAAATTAAGAGAAGTTTTACAAGAAAAAAAATATAGAGTTATAAATCTTCATTTATTGAATATAAAATTTGCTAATATTCTTGATGCTGTTGATTTAAGTAAAACAAAAATATATTTTTATTCACATGGCGGTGATACTCTATATTGGGATTATTTAAAATTAAATTCTAAATATTTTGATAAAGATATTAAAATACCGGAGGATCAAATTAAACAATTTAATGAGTTAGATAATTTTATATCAAGATATAATAATATGCCTAATGTAAAATGGATTTTTGGAGGGGATTGGACAAGAAGACACAGCGAAGAATTAATTGGAATTAAATATAATAATTATTCAATAATTCATAATCCAATTGATAATGAAACTTTTAAATTTAGTGAGAAATCAGATGATTTAAGGAAAAAAATATTTGTAATAAAAAAATTTGATAATATTAATTCCTATGCAAATGATATAGTTACTAGAACGATTATTGAATTAAGTAAAAAAAGTTTCTTTAATGATTTGGAATTTAATATTTATGGTGATGGAAATTATTTTGAAGAATTAACAGAGCCATTAAGGGAATTTAAGAATGTTCATCTTTATAGAGGATTTTTGACTCATGAGGAAATTGCAAATATTCATAAAAACAATGGTATAGGGTTATTTCCAACACGTTATGATACACAAGGTGTTTCTGCATGTGAGGCTGCAGCTTCAGGATGTGTTGTTATTTCGACTAATACAACGGGAGTAAGCCAGTTTATAAAGCCTGAATTTAATACTTTGTGTGACGTAGAAGATTATAGGCAATATGCTAGCAAAATAGAATATTTTTATAATAATCCTTTAGAATTTAAAAAATTATCATACAAGATGCATGAAAGTATAGTTAATCAGTGCAGTTTTAATAATACTATAAAAAAAGAAATAGAAATGATAAAAAAGGATATGAATAATTTTGAAGAGTATGTATATCCTTATAAAAAACCAATAGATAATCCATTATTAACTATTGCTGTTCCTTCATATAATGTATCAAAATATTTAAGAAATTCTATTTTTTCATTAATTAATCATGAATTGTGTGATAAAGTAGAAGTATTAATTATAAATGATGGATCAAAAGATAATACGGCAGAAATAGGAAGAGAACTAGAACGTCTTACAACAATTGACGGAAAAAGTATTGTAAAGCTTGTAGATAAGCCAAATGGTGGACATGGTTCCACAATTAATAAGGGTATAGAACTTGCAAGAGGAAAATACTTTAAGTTAATGGATGGAGATGATTATTTTGATACATTAGAGTTGATGAAACTTATACAAAAATTGGAAAATGAAACAGCTGATATTATTTTAACTAATTATGTTGAGGACTCATCAATCATAAATATACATAACACAATTAGACATTATGATTTCATGGTTCCAGGATATTTATATGATATAGAAGATTTGCTTTATACAAACTATGGCTTTGGAAAATGGGGACCTTTACTTTCCACATCAACTTATAAAACTAGTTTATTAAAAGATAGTAATTTTAAAATATCAGAACATTGTTTTTATGTTGATATGGAGTATAATTTAAATGGATTTTTACATGCCAAAACTGTAAAATATTATCCATTAGATATGTATATATATTACATTGGAAGAACAGGGCAATCTGTATCTGCTGAATCTTTTGTAAGAAATTATAAAAATCATGAACATGTTACATTAAGATTAATTAGTGAATTATATAAAAGTAAAAATAAAGTTTCTGATAAAAAAATAAATTATTTTATAAATAATACATTACTTTTAATGATAAAGTTACAATATAATTTGACATTTAATAATTTTAAAACTTTAAAGCAATTTTTTGAATTTGATAGTAAATTAAAGAAATATCCAGAACTATATAATATGAAAGAAGTATGTAATTTTAAAGTTAGAGCTTCTAGAATGTTTAAGAATAAAAAAATTGTTTCAATCTTGTGTAAATTTTTTAAAGGTGATGCAACAAAATAATAAAGTAAGTATATATAAAAGGGGAAAAAATATGATTAATGAAGAAAAAAAAGTTAAATATCTTATTATAGGTGCAGGAATATCTGGTTTAAGTTTTGCAAATGAATTAGGTAATAACAATTATATTATAGTTGAAAAAGAAAATGAAGTAGGAGGATTTTGCAGAACAATAAAAAAAGGTGAATATATATGGGATTATGCGGGACATTTTTTTCATTTTAAAACTGATGAGATAAAGAAAATGTTTATAGATAATGTGGGTGAAGAAAATATTATTTGTAAAAATAAAAATACAAAAATATATTATAATGGGGATTTTATCGATTATCCTTTTCAATCAAATATACATCAGTTAAAAAAAGATGAATTTATTGAATGTTTGTATGATCTTTTTAATAAAGAAGAAAAGGAAAATTATGAAAATTTTCTAGATATGTTATATGGTAAATTTGGTAAGGCTATTGTTGAAAAATTTTTGAGACCATATAATGAAAAATTATATGCCTGTGATTTATCAATTTTGGATAAAGAAGCAATGGGAAGATTTTTCCCATATGCCGATATTAAACAAATAATAAATAATATGAAAGATTCAAAGGATAAATCATATAATAATACTTTTTTATATCCTGTATTTGGAGCTAGTTACTTTATTGAAAAAATATATGATAAACTTGATAAGTCAAGAGTCATGTTAAACACTGAAATAGTATCTATTGACAGTGAATCAAAAATAGCATTATTAAGTACAGGTGATAAAATAAAATATGATTATTTAATTAACACTTCACCATTAAATAGATTTTTAGAAATGCTAAATAATAGCTATGAAAATCTTATTAAGAGTTTGTCATATAATAAAGTTTTAGTTTTAAATTTAGGATTTAGTAAAAAATCAGACATGAAAGAGCATTGGATATATATTCCAGACAAAAATATAAATTTTTACAGAATAGGTTTTTACGATAATATACTTGATTCTGATAAATTAAGTATGTATATAGAAATAGGGTTTAAAAAAGATGATAATATAGATATCAATGAACAATTAAAATTAACTTTGCAAAACTTGGAAAAAATGGGTGTAATAAAAGATAACGAATTGGTATCTTGGTCTTCTATTATAATGGATCCTGCTTACATACATATTAGTAATGAAACTAATACAAAAATAAATGATTTAATGAACGATTTTGAAAAAAATAATATATTTAGTATTGGAAGATATGGCGCATGGACATATTGTTCAATGGAAGATTGTATAATAGAAGCAAAACGTCTTGCAAAGAAATTAGATCATTAATCATAATATTAATTTCGTGAAATTTTAGTTTATAAATGATAAAAGAAGTAGGGATAACATGAATAAAAATATATATTGCTTTAATTGTGCTAAAAAATATAAGAAAATGTACGAAAAATATTTTAAATGCGATTATAATATAAATTATATGAATTTAGATAACATGTTTAAAGATAAAATTAATTATATAAGAGAAGATTTACTTATAGATTATTTAAGATTATCTATTATATACCAAAAAGGTGGTTTATTATTAGACGGAAATTTTATTATAGTATCGGATTTAAGTATTTTATTAAATAATGATTTTTTTATTGGATATGAAACAGAAAATAAAATATCTACAAGGGTTATATGGGCCAAAGAAAAGAATAATAAATATATAGGTAGTATATTAAAAAAAATAGAGGAAGTATCTAAAATTAAAGAGAAAAGTGATTATAGTATAACTTATATTGCTTCAGAAGCATTAGGAAAAAATTTAAATGATAAGATTAATTCAATGGTAAAATTAGACGAAGCATCATATATTTATTCGTATGATTATTTTTTCCCGTTGGACTATGAAAATCATGGTAAAATATTTTCTGAAAGTACAAAAATGATTTATTATGATATTTTTAAGAAGTTATCAACAAAAAATAAGATAAAGCTAAAAATTTTTATGAGAATTGGACCATTAGCAATAGTATATATACAAAATATATTGGACAAGTTAAGATTTAAATTAGCCTCTAAAAAATACAAATTGAAGCAAAAATTGCATATTTATAAAAAACATTCTAATGAATGTATTATAAATGCAATATGTACCTTAGATAAAATTAATTTAAAAAAGGATGATTATATTATTTTTCATAATCCAAATTGGTTAGGTGTAACTAGTGCAACAAAAGAACTCTTTACAAATTTAATACCAATTGAAGAAATATATGATAAGAGTTATTCTTTAAAATTAGCTAGAAAGATTAATGAAGTAGGTGTAAAACAAGTAATATTTAGTGCTTTTGCTGATGGATGGGAATTGTTAGCAGAGGATATAAAAAAAATAAATAAAAATATAAAAATAAAGGTATTTTGGCATGGAAGTAATTCACAAGTTATAGACACCATAAATTGGAGAACAAATGCCAAAGCTTTAGAGTTACATAAAAAAAATATTATAGATGTTTTTGCAACGTGTAAAGAAAGTATAGTTAATTTTTATAAATCTCAGGGATATAAAACTATATTCATTAAAAATACAGTTAGATTAGATGATAATTTAAAAGAAAATATACTTAATAATAAAAAGAAAAATTTACTAAATAAAAAAAATGAAGATATTTTAAAAATAGGAATATATAGTGCGAATATGAATTGGAGAAAGAATATGTTTAATCAGATTGCAGCTGCATCCTTGATAAAAAATTCGCAAATATGCAGTTTACCTCTTAATTTTGAAGGTCAAGTTTTTTCTTCTAGAATAAATGAAAAAATTGAGGGCGAATTAAGAAGTGTTGCAAGAGAAGAGCTTTTAAATAAAATGTCAGAAAACGATATCAATTTATATGTAACTTTTTCTGAATGCGCACCTATGTTACCTATTGAAAGTATGGAAGTTGGAACTTTATGTATAACTGGGAATAATCATCATTATTTTAAGGATTCATTATTAGAAGAATATTTAGTTGTAGATAGGGAAGATGATGTTATTGAAATTTCGGAAAAAATCAATAATGCTCTTAAAAATAAGGATAAAATTTTTGATTTATATAAAAAATGGAAAATTGATTATGATATTGAAAGTCAAAAAAGTGTTAAAGATTTTTTAAAAATATAGAAAAATGAAAGGAATTGCTTAATATGTCAAACCATAAAAAGAATATTAGTAATATTGTTTTAAAAAAAGGATATGATAAAAAATACTTAAATTATATTTTAAATGAAATAAAGAAATGTAAAGATGCAGATGTTATTGCTATATATAATCCAGATTGTATAGGAATAATGAATTCTACCAAGGAATTATTTAAATTTTCAATTCCTTTAGTTGAGATTTTTTCTGAAAAAATGTGCCTTGAGATTGCTGATGCATTGGTTTCTACCAAAGCTACTCAGATAATCTTTAGTTCTATTACTTTTGGATGGAAAAATCTAATTGAAAACATTTCTTTAAAGAATAATAGTATTAAATTAAAATTTTTATGGCATGGCTCACATGCTATGTTGGTTCAAAAAAATGAGTCATATTTTTTATATAATATATTAGAGTTGTCAGAGAGAAATATAATTTCTTCTATTGGATTTGCAAAAGAGAGTATGGCAGAATTTTATAAATTGAAAAATTATAATTCATTTTTTGTGCCAAACAATGTATGTAATATTAAATCAACTTTTAAGCCATTTGAAAAAGAAAACGAAAAAAAATATATAGGATTATATTCTGCTGGTAATAGATGGGAAAAAAATACTTTTAATCAATTAAGTGCTGTGTCAATGTTAAAAAATTCATGTATTGATATAATACCAGTTACAGATTTAGTAGATAGTTTTTGCAAAATGACTGGAGTACATATAAACGATAAAAATATTAAATATTTAGAAAGGCAAGATTTATTTAATAGAATGGCACTAAATGATGTTAATCTTTATGTGACTTTTACTGAATGTTCACCAATGCTTCCATTAGAAAGTTTGGAACTAGGAGTTCCATGTATTACTGGAAACAATCATCATTATTTTAGAAATAGTAAATTATCGGATTATTTAATTGTTAAGGCAGAAGATGATATAAATGAAATTTATGAAAAAATTAAATTTGCTATTTCAAATAAAGACGAGATAATTAATTTATATAAAATTTGGAAAAATGAGTATAATTTGTTTTGTGAAAATAAATTATCAGAATTTTTAAATGATTAGGTGATATTATTAATGAAAAAATTAATGAATAACAATATATTACTTTCAGTGATTATTCCCGTTTATAACACAGAAAAGTATTTAAAAAAATGTTTAGACTCTGTTGTTGATTCACTTAAAAATTTTAAGTATACCTATGAAGTAATAATTGTAAATGATGGCTCAAATGGAAATGAAGAAAATATAATAAATAAATATATAAAAGAAAATAAAAGTTTTTTTTATTATAAAAAATCAAATGGTGGACTTGCAAGCACTAAAAATTTTGGAATAAAAAAAGCTCGAGGCAAGTATTTGAGCTTTATAGATTCTGATGATTATATTGACAAAAATTTTTATAATGAAGCTTTTAATGATTATATTACAGATAAATGCTTATATGATATGGTAATATATGATTGGGAAACAATAGATAAAAAAAATAACACAGAGTACATAGTTGAGGCTAAAAATAAAAAGTATACTGATGATAAATGGGGGTGCATTGATGTCATGATCATGCCATCTTCATGTAATAAAATTGTAAAAAAAGAATTGTTTAATACTTTGGAATTTCCTGATGGATATATATATGAGGATTTAGGAACAACTCTTATATTATTTTGTAGAACTGATAAAATAAAATATATTAACAAACCATATTATAAATATTATTTATCTAATTCTTCTATTATGAGGAGAAATTTTAATGAAAAGAATTTGCAAATGGTGGATATATTCAATATACTTTTTAATAGATTAGATAAAGAAAAAAATTTATCTATAGATGATAAACAGAAAATGGAATGTATGACATATACAAGACGATTTTATGAATCTTTATTGGAGCCTATTTCAAAGCAAAACTTCATTTGTAGATATAAATTGCTTAAATTAATGTGTAAAAAAATTTATAGCGTTAATAAGAAAATGAAAAAAAATAGGTATTTTATATATGAAATTTGTAATGATAGAAAAATAAAAAAGTTCTTTAATAAATTGTTATTTTTTTGTTTAGATAAAAATTTAGTTTTTTTTCTAACTCTTTTATTAAATAAGAAAACCTATTATAAATTTATACATATTAAATATATTGATGATATTTATTTAAAACCTGTAACTTTAGAAAGGGGCATAAATTAAATGGAAAGTAATTGTGAAAATGTAAAAATTATACATTACTGTTGGTTTGGACCTAAGCCATTATCAAAGCTTGCAAAAAAATGTATGAAGAGCTGGAAGAAATTTTTACCAGATTACGAAATAAAGCTATGGAATGAAGAAAGTTTTGATTATAACCAAAATACATTTGTAAAACAAGCATACGAAAATAAGAAATGGGCTTTTGTATCTGATTATGCCAGGCTTAAAGCTTTATCAGAATATGGAGGAATTTATTTAGATACTGACATGGAAATAACTAAAGATATCTCTCATATTTTAAAAAATGAATGTTTTTTAGGTGTTGAAGATTCAGGACTTGTAAATGCTGCAGTTATAGGAGCTAAAAGGCCCCATAATGAATTTATTGATAAACTTATAAAACAATATGAAAATATTAATGAATTTGATATAAAAGACATATATGCTATGACTATTCCAAGGCAAATTACCAAAATGTTAGAGCCATTGGGTTTTGATAAATCTAAACAAGAAATACAAACTTTCTTTAATAAAAATTTAACTGTATATCCAAGAGAGTATTTTTATCCATTAAGTTATGATTACCAAGATAATAAATTTACTCAAAATTCTTGTATGGTACATAGATATGATGCTACATGGGCTAGTAAACCAGAAAAGGCAAAACTTTTCTTTAGAAGGCATAATATGAGATTTATGCTTAGGTGGGTTGATATTTGTGTTAGCATAAAAATAAGATTAAATAGAATACTTAATCGTTTAAAGGGAAAGAAAAATAAGTAATTGTAAACGAAAAAGGTGATAAGTATGATTAAAGAAAAAGAGATTTCTTTTGTTATTCCAGCATATAACGAAGAGATGAATATATCAAAAGTTATTGAAGAAATAAAATCTGAATTTAAAGAAGCTAATATTATTGTAATAAATGATGCTTCAAAAGATAATACAAAAGATATTGTTGAAAGAAAAGGTGTTACTTGTATATCTCAAGTATTTAATATGGGCTATGCAATGGCTTTACAAACAGGGATAAAATATGCAAAGTTGAAAGGATATAAAAGAGTTATTCAGTTTGATGCCGATGGACAACATATTGCAAGTGAAGCAAGAAAATTAATAGAGAAAATGGAAAAAACCAATTGTGATATTGTTATAGGTTCTAGATTTTTAAAAAAAGGGAACTATAAGCAGACTTTTTTTAGAAAATTGGGTACAAATATATTTTCATTTTTAATTAAAGTCTTTTGCAAGAAAAAGATCTCAGATCCTACTTCTGGCTTTCAATGTCTAGGAGAAAAGGCAATAGATAGATTTAGTAGTTTTGGAATGTATCCAGAATTTCCTGATGCTAATTTAATAATTGAACTTCTTTATAGCGGATTTAAAATTGAAGAAATTCCTGTAAAAATGAGACTAAGAGAATATGGTGAGAGTATGCATGGTGGAATACTTAAGCCTATAAAATACATGATTAGTATTTTATATACAATTTGTATTATAATTCTTAGAAATGCATTTAGAAGGAGAGGTGCAAAGTAATGAATATTTTTTATATTGTTTTAGGAGTAGCATTATTTATATATATTGTATGTGTAGTTGTAAAGGGAACATTCGACATATATGAAAGTATATTTTGGCTTATTGGAACAGTAATTATATTAATACTTTCAATTTTTCCAAATTTAATTATTTGGCTTGCTGGACTTATTGGCGTTGACTATGCTCCTTCTTTACTATTTTTGCTTGTTGCCGTTTTTTTGCTGTTTATTAGTTTTAGAAGTACACAAAAAATAGTGAAACAAAAAGAGAAAATTTTATCACTTGCACAAGATGTTGCAATACTGAAATATGAAATAGAAAAAAAAGAGGAAAATAATGAATAGTAAATTTAAGTATAACGTTAGTGTTATTGTACCATGTTATAAAGTTGAAAAATATATATCTAGATGTATAGATTCTTTGCTAAACCAAACTTTGAAAAATATAGAGATAATATGCGTTAACGACGGATCGCCTGATAATACTTTAGAAATTTTAAAAAAGTATAAAGAAAAATTTGGTGAAAATTTTAGTATAATTGATAAAAAAAATGAAGGAGTTTGGAAAGCTAGAGTAGATGGAATCAACATTGCTAAAGGAGAGTATATAGCAATTGTAGATTCGGACGATTATGTTGAACCTAATTACTTAGAAAGATTGTATAATGAAATAAAAAAACAAAAAGCAGATATAGTTATTTGTGGATTTTCTAGAATTGATAATGAAACTGGACATGTCTTTTCTAAAGAAATGAATACTTTTGAAAATAAGGATATATATACTAGTAAAAATCCTGAGGATATTATATCTATAAATGGAGCCTTGTGGAATAAATTGTACCGAGCAGATATAATAAAGAAGGCAAAATTGTTTGAAAAACCACCAATAGTGTTTGAAGATATGATGATGTTTTCACTTATTGTTATGAATGTAAAAAAAATTTCATTTGTTAATGATTGTTTGTATAATTATATGGTAAGGAAAGATTCAGCTATATCGACTATAACTAAAGAACAACAGAAAATGAGTGAAGATTCTATGGTGATATTAAGAAAAATCTATGAGGAAAATAATAAGGAATTAGTACCTGTTATTGATGCATTAGCTTTTTTACATTTTGGAATTTCACTTATGTTTAGACTTTCATATAATCCCAGTATTAACATGAAAAATGAGCTAAAAAAGAATAAGGAGTATTTAGATAGTAACTTTCTAACATGGAAAAAAAATAAGTATCTATCTTTTATATATTGTTTAAAACATGGTGGAAAAAATATTAAAGTTGCTATTATGAAAAAAATATATGATTTTAATATGTTTGGAATTTTTTTAAAATTTTATAAATTTATGATTGAAAAACTTAAAATCGATATAAAATGGTAGAGAGGAAAAATTTGTATGTTAAAAGTTATATTATTATGCATTTATTTTATATTAACGCTTTCAGGATTAGTGTTTATGAAAAAAGGTGGTAATCCTGGAAAAATTAAAACAAGTAAAGAGGAAATAAATTTATCCATGAGCCCTATTAGTGCAGTAGGATTTTTATGTTATTTATGTAGCTTTTTACTTTTTACAAAAATTGTAGTAATGTTTGATTTAAGTTATATTATGCCAATTGTAACAGGGGTAGTACAAATTGCAACTTTGTTTGTGGCTAATATATTTTTTAAAGAAAAAATAAGTAAAAAATCTATCTTTGGAGCGAGTCTTATAATTATAGGTATATTTATAATGAATTTTTAAGGGGGAAGTATGAAAAAGAGTATTTTAGTAGTAGCATATATTATTTTAACAATTATAGGTCTTGTACTTATGAAACTTGGAGGAAATACTGGAACAATTGCAATTAGTGGTTTTGATTTTAATTTTTCTATGAGTTTTATTAGCTTACTTGGCTTTATATCATATATTCTTAGCTTTTTATTATTTACAAACATTGTTGTAAAGTTTAATTTAAGCTATATAATGCCAATAACGTCAGGTTTAATACAAGTGCTAACATTAATTTCAGGCTTTTTTATATTTAAAGAAAATATATCTGCAAATGGAATAATTGGAGCAGGATTAGTTATTAGTGGTATAGTAGTAATGAATATAAAGAGTAAAGAAAAGACGGTATGAAAAGGTTGGAAATGTATTATGAGTAAGTTTAAAAATATAATAAATAGAAGGAATATTTTTTTATTTATTGCAATTGTTATTTTATCTCTAATTTCGATGGTAAATTATAGCGTATCTATATATGCCAAGCAAAATAATGACATTTCAATTAATTTAAGAAAAGGAGAAATTATTACTGATATAACAGTTAGTAAGAACAAACTTTCCTTAGAGAATTTTAATAAGGACGATGCTATAATTTATGAAGGGGAAAATCTAAAATGTATCAATGATACCAACTTAAAATTGAGTATTTCTGTAATTGATGACTTGACAGTAAATAAATTATCAGATAATAAAACATCATTATATAGTATAAACGATGAAAATATTCAGATTGAAGGAAATAGCATTAATATATATAATTCAAAAGGAGATATTCTTAAGAATAGTTTAAACATGAATAGCATAATAATTTTTGTTATTTCATTAATTGTTATTTCACTTTGTGTAATTGGAATAACGGACACAATAAAAAGAATGAAAAATGATAATATAAAAATTTGGAACATAGGTATTTTTTTATTGTCAGTGTTTGTGATATATTTATCTAGTATATATTTATTTATGTTGATTAATAAAATGTTAGCCATTTTACCAGCGATATTTATTGGATTATACATATTATTATCTTTTAAATTTAGTATTAAAGAATGGAAAAATATATTTTTAAGTATAAGCGGAGTAATAGGTGTAATGATGATTTTCATAATCACACCTGGAAATGTACCGGATGAGCCATCACATTATATTAGAACATATGTTGACTCAATGGCTATTACAAAAGAAGCCAAAAATAATGTAAAATTACCTAAATGTATAGACTTATTAATGGGAAAATTTACTCACGATGTACACAGTTTACAAATTAAATATTCGGGCAAATCGTACATTGCTGAGCTTACAAGAGACAGTAACTATAATGATACAAATAGTTTTGTAAGTAGTTATGAAAATACTAAATATTTAAGCTTTTTGCCATATCTACCATCAGCTATTGTAAATTTTGTGACTAGACTATTAAATTTACCAATTTTAATTGGATTTTTGTTTTGTAGATTGATAAATTTTATGATTTCAACAATTTTATGCTATTATGCAATAAAAACAACTCCAAGATTTAAAAAAGTTTTTGCACTTATAGCCACATTACCTATATTTTTGCAACAGGCAGCAGGAATTGACATGGATTTTCTGACTAATTCTGTAGCTTTTCTATTTATTGCAACAATATTAAAATATTATTTTGAAGAAGACAAATTAATTGCTAAGAATTTAGTGATTTTAGCATGTGAAGGATTAGCACTAGGACTTTGTAAATTTGGATATTTTCCACTTCTTTTGTTACCAATTATGCTTCCAAATAAAAAGTTCAAAAATAAAGGTACAGGGGTTATATTTAAAATTTCCTTATTTATAATTCCAATAATTATTTCATATTTTGCTAATTTTTCAGCAGTAAGTAATCCTAATACTAATGAAAATGATATGTATACTGTAAAAACTGTTATATCTAATCCTATTAATTCTGCAAAAATTTGTATAAAGACGTTTGCAACAAGATTTGCTGCGGATAGTTTTTGTGGATTAATTAATGGCTTTGGTTGGAGCACAAAGTATCAACTAGAATTTTCATTATGGACTATAGGTGCTATATATATAATATTAATGTTTACAGATAATGAGGATAGTATTAAACTAAATAAAAGAATTAGAATTATTATGTTGGTAATTTGTGGTATTATTTATTTAATACTGTATGGAGTTGCATTTACAGAGTGGACAAGTATTAATTTAGATAAAATAAATGGATTACAATCTAGGTACTTTATTCCAATATTACCTTTATTTTATATTGCAATATCTAATAATTTCTTTAAAGCAAATATTAATGATAAATGGAAATTATATAGTATTCTTTTATTTGTTGCTCATATATTAACATGCGTATCAATTCTTAATGCGTTTTATTAAAAGGGGAAATATAATGAAAAAAATAACTTTTTTAATGCTACATTTAAATTATGGTGGAATAGAAAAACAAGTAACTACTCTTGCAAATGAACTTTCAAAAGAATATAAAATAGAGATAATATCACTGTATAATATTTTGTCAGGAAAATCTTTTTATGAACTTGATGAAAGAATAAATGTAAAATATATTTTTAATTCAGGGCCAAATAGAAGCGAAATAAAAAATGCTTTAAAGAAATTTAAATTAATAAATTTAGTAAGTGAATTGCGAAAAGCTTTCAAAATGCTTTATACAAAATATTTTGGATTAAAAAAAATAATAAATAAACTAAATACTGACATTTTAATCTCATCAAGAATTGAGTTCTCAAAACAAATTAAAAGAGATGACATAATTACAATATCTCAGGAGCATTCTTTTATTGATGAAAAGAAATATATAAAAAAGGTAAAAAGATCATTTAAACATATAAAATACTTAGTTGTAATGACAAAAGGGGCTAAGCAAAGATATGATGAATGGTTAAAAGAAGAAAAGATAAAACCTGAAGTAGTCGTTATTCCAAATATGATAAAGGAAAATAAGACGGAAAAAAATTCTACTCTTGACAACAATCAAATAATTAGTGTAGGCAGACTCGAAGAGGTAAAAGATTTTTACACCCTTATACTTGTTTTTTCTGTTATAGTTAAAAAGTATCCTAATTATGTTTTAAAGATAATTGGAGAAGGAAGTATGAGAGAAAAGTTAGAAGAACAGATTAAAAATTGTAATCTTGAAAAAAAAGTTATTTTAACTGGTAAGCTTAATGAAAATGAGATTAATAATGAATTTCTTAAATCTGATATTTTCGTTCTAACTTCAAAAAGTGAGAGCTTTTCATTAGTTTTATGTGAGGCAATGAATTATGGTATTCCATGTGTTGCTTTTGATGTTGATGTTGGTCCAAGAGAAATTATACAAAATGGCAAAAATGGATTCTTAATAGAAGATAGAAATATTGATTTGATGATAAAAAAAATAGATGGATTATTATCGAATAATGACATAAGAAAAAAAATGGGAATAGATGCAAAGAAGAAAGCATCTCAATATTATCCTGATAAAATTTTAGGTAAATGGGTATATATATTAAAATAATATGATGTGGAGGTATATTAATGAAAAAGATTGCTATATTGATTCCTTGTTATAACGAAAGTAAAACTATTGAAAAGGTAATCAAAGATTATAAAAGTGTATTGCCAGATGCTAATATATATGTGTATGATAATAATTCTAGCGATGGCACAGATATTATTGCTAAAGAAGTAGGGGCAATTGTAAGATATGAATATAGACAAGGAAAAGGAAATGTAATAAGATCTATGTTTAAAGATATAGATGCGGACTGTTACTTAATGATAGATGGAGATGATACATATCCAAAAGAAAGTGCTATTGAAATGTGTAATTTGATTTTGGATAAAAAAGCTGATATGGTTATTGGTGATAGATTATCATCGACTTATTTTAAAGAAAACAAAAGGCCATTTCATAATTTTGGTAATGTCTTAGTTAGAGGATTAATAAATACATTATTCAAGAGTAAAGTAAGAGATATAATGACTGGATATAGAGCCTTTAGTAGAGATTTTGTAAAAACTTTTCCTGTTTTATCAAAAGGCTTCGAAATTGAAACAGAAATGACAATACACGCTTTGGATAAAAACTTCTTACTAAAAGAAATTCCAATTGAATATCGAGATAGACCAGAGGGAAGTGTATCAAAATTAAATACATTTAGCGATGGCTTTAAAGTACTAAAAACAATTGCTAGATTATTTAAGGAATATAAGCCACAGATATTTTTTAATATTATTGCAGCTATATTTTTTATAGTGTCTGTTATTTTTGCCATTCCAGTTTTTGCTGAATATTTTAAGACTGGATTGGTACCTAGAATTCCAACTCTAATATTTTCTGGATTTTTAGCTGTTATATCAATTCTTATGATAGTTTGTGGCTTGATTTTAGAAGTGATAGTAAAAAAACATAGACAGTTATTCGAACTCATTTTAATTCAAAATAAAAAAAATAAAGAGTAAATATAAGGGAGCTTAATTTTAATGGAAAACTTAAAAATAAATATCAAAAAGATACTTTTGATATTATCAGCAATATTCGCAACATATGGAGTAGAAGCAGCGTATAATATTGGACAAAAACAGGTTAATGAAGCAAATAAATTTATTAATGTTATAATTCTAATTATCATGATATATGTATATAAAAAAATAGAATTTAATTTAAAAAATAAGAGAACTATAATAATTTTAACAATAATATCTGCTCTATTTTCTTTAATAGTTATAATAGGTGGGCAATTAGAGTATAATGGAGAAATAATATGGAATTTTGTTACATTATTACAGATTATTTCTTTAACATTTTCTATATATCCTGTTATATATTTTATTTTTGAATGGTTGGAAAAGAGTAGAATAACAATAAATGAGTGTCAACATATTTGGATAAAATCATTTATACCAATATTTCTATGTGGAATTTTAGGCTTTTTAGCTGTTTATCCTGGAGTGTATGGATATGACGCTGGTTTTCAAATAATGGAATTTTTTAAAGAGGACGTTCAATTAACTTCACATTTTTCTATAATATATAGTGCTATATTGTCAGGTATTGTATATTTAGGGAAGATATTATTTAATAGTTATCAAACTGGTTTTGCAATATACTCATTTTTACAAATGACTTTTTTGAGTTATGTTTCTTCGAAGGTTTGTATGTTTTGTGTAAAAAGATTGAAAAATAAGTATTTGTTTTACTTAAGTATATTGTTTTATTGCATTTATCCATTATATATGATTATAACTGTTTCGTCTTGTCAAGATGCAATATTTGGAGGTTTATTCACTCTAATAACTTTAAATTTAATAAAGTTAGTTGAAGAAAAAAAATATTTTGAAAAGAAGTCTAATATTGTTTTATTAGTTTTAGAAGTATTTTTATTGTGCTTATTTAGAAATAATGGAATTTATTGTATACTATTTGTTATTATAATATTATTATTTATAAAAATTCCTAAGAAATATATAGTTGTTTGTTGTATGGTATTTTCAATTATATTAGTTAAAATTGTTACGGGACCTTTATATAACTATTTAAATGTATATAATAAATCTCCAATACAAGAAATGTCTTCAATTCCTTCTCAACAATTAGCACGTGTATATGCTTATAATAAAGAGGTTTATAGCCAAAAAGATTTGATAGAATTAAATAAATGTTATGATGTAGATGGATTTAAGTACTATATTTATAATCAATCTATTTCGGATGCTTCAAAGGCTTCAATTAATGTTGAATATGTAAAAAGTAATCTTACAAATTATTTATCATTATGGTTGAAAATTGGTCTAAAAGATCCAAAAGATTATGTTGAAGCGTTTCTTTTAAATAATTTGGGCTTGTGGTATCCAAATAAGAATTATTATGATTCTAGAATGTATCATCCATATGTGGAATATAAAATGTTGGATGCGAAGGCTTTTAATGAAAATTATATAGAAATTACTCGAGATAGCAAATTTGAATTATATAACAATTTATTACAAAAGATACTTGTCGATAATTACTGGGAAAAATTTCCTGTGATTTCAACATTGTTTACATCAGGTACATATTTCTTAATATTTGTTTTTTTAGTATTTTTTGTAGTATACAAAAGAAATTATAATTTATTTATTCCAATAAGCTTTATTGCAGGATTATATATTACATTATTCCTTGCACCGGTATCTTTATTTAGGTACAATTTTTCAATTTGTATGATAATTCCAATAATGATATCACTTATTTTAAAAAATAAAGTTAATAAAGATAATTAAGACAAATTGGAAATTTAATAGTATTTGACATATATAGTTTTTAGTGTTAAAATAATAATGCATATAATAAAATACTGGCAAGAGTATTATTACTTCTTGCCATTTTGATTATATAAGAAGTGAGGTAGTTTTATGAAAAAAATATTAGTAACAGGTGGAGCAGGATACATAGGTACACATACAAGTGTTGAGCTTTTAAACGCAGGATATGAATTAGTTATATTAGATAACTTTTCAAATAGTAAACCAGAAGCGTTAGAAAATGTAAAAAAAATAACTGGAAAAGATTTTAAATTTTATGAAGGAGATATGATTGATAAAGATTTGCTAGATAAGATCTTTACAGAAAATGAAATAGGTGCAGTAATTGATTTTGCAGCATATAAAGCTGTTGGAGAGTCAGTACAAAAACCAGTTGAATATTATACAAATAACGTGGCAACAGTTTTATCTTTACTTGATAGAATGAAAGCACATAATGTAAAAAAATTAGTATTTTCATCTTCAGCAACAGTTTATGGTGATCCAGAAATTGTTCCTATAACAGAAGATTGCAAAACTGGAGGAACTACAAATCCATATGGAACATCAAAACTTATGGTAGAGAGAATATTAAAAGATTTATATAAATCAGATAATGAATGGGATATTGCAATACTTAGATATTTTAATCCAATCGGTGCACATGAAAGTGGTTTAATAGGAGAAGAGCCTAACGGAATACCAGCAAATTTAATGCCATATATTGCAAAAGTCGCAAGTGGTAAATTAGAAAAATTATCTGTGTTTGGAAATGACTATGATACACATGACGGAACTGGTGTAAGAGATTATATTCATGTAGTAGATTTAGCACGTGGACATGTTAAAGCTCTAGAAAAATTAGATAAAGAAGGAAAAGGTCTGTACATATATAATCTTGGTACTGGTACAGGATATAGCGTACTTGATATTGTAAATGCTTTTGAAAAAGCAAACAATATAAAAGTTCCATATAGTATAGCACCAAGAAGAGCAGGCGATATAGCAAAATGTTTTGCAGATCCTAAAAAAGCAAGAGAAGAGCTTGGATTTATTGCAAGCAAAACACTTGAGGATATGTGCAAAGATGCATGGAATTTTGAAAATAAATAATACATAGTAGTAAAGTGGGGGTGAGTTTACCTCCACTTTTATGTAACCAAATTGAAATAAATTTAGTAAAATTGTTTGACATTGTATCAAATATATAATATAATTTATAAATAAGAGGTGTTTGTTATGTCTGAAAAGAAAGATGTTTTTGATAGCCTGAAGGAAAATACAAAAGAATTAAATAAAATGAAAGATACAATTGAAAGATTAAAAGAAGATTTAAATATATTAAATGTAACTTCAAATAATAAGGAGGATTAATTATGGCGTTTTCTGATGAATTAAAAAATGGTGTAGAAATAGATATTGAAGGATATAACCAAGAGATTAATGATTATATTCCAAGACTTAAAGATGATTATATAAAAGAAAATGACACTTTTATAGGTAATTATTTTTCCTCAAAGATTAAAGATTCTAATATTGATTTATCTGGAGTGCCTTATGAACGTAAAAAGGCAATGGCACTTAAGGAATTCGCTAAATATGATTTAGAGAATGGAACAAATTATGAAGAAGATTTTAACAAAGAGTATGAAGAATATTTAAATAAATTTGCTAAAAATAAAGAGAAGATTATTCGTATTTTGATTTATGCGCAAGATGAGTTTGCAGAAAAAATTAAAGAAACTGAGGAAAAACTTAAAGAAGCAAGTAATGAATTATTTGAACAAGAAAAAAAGATTAAAGAAAAAGAAGATAAAATCCAAGAGGAAAAAGGTGCAATAGCAAATTTAAAAAGTGAAATTGAAGAAATAAATAAAGAACTTGAAATATTAAATGATAAAATAACAGATTTGACATTAGAAAAAGAAGCATTGGAAGAAAAGGAAGATTTATCCCCAGAAGAAAAAGAAAGACTAGAAGAAATTAAAAAAAGTTTAAATCCAATGATAGAAGAATACGAAAGTAAAGAAAATCTAAGAGATGGAAAAAATGATGAAATAAATACAAAAGATCAAAATATTAAAAATTTAGAAAAAGAAAAATCTGATTTACAAGCAGCCCATGATGAATCAAAAAAAATATATGATGAAGCAAAAGAATCAGTTGAAATGGCAAAAGAGGCGTATGAAAAAAATGGTGAAGAAATTTTAAGGGTTGCAAAAGAAAATGATATAGATGTGGATGAAATTTTAAATAAAAAAACTAATGACGAAAAAGAAAATAAAGAAGAAATGAAAGATGAGAAAGTATCTAAAGATGCAAAAGCTGCGACTACAGGATCGGCTGGGGCTGTTGTAAATCCAGTGGAACAAGAGAGTGCTAAATTACCAACAAATTATTCTGCAGATGCCATGAATGATTTTGCTAGATGTTCAAATTCATCTGATAGAAAAGCTACATTTATAGATAATCCAGCAGGATATGCAGCATTATGCGATTCACTAAAAAATAGAAGTATCTTTAATTTTTGGAAAAATCATAGAGTAAAAAGAGCTTTAGCTGATAATAATAAAGAACTTTTAAACAATATGAAGGACTCATCTGAATATTCAACTTTATTAGATAATGCGTTAGGCTCTGATCTAAGCACTGATGAAAAGGAAATTTTTGAAAATTTATTTGATAAAGATTCTCCTGATAATATTTTAAATGGTTTTTCAAAATATACAGATAAAGATATGGAAAACTTATACAATGTTGTAAATAAACTTAACTCTAAAGACTTTAGCAATAATCCCGAACTTGCCAAAAAAATTAATTCTGATATAATGCCATATATAAAAAGTGGAGTATTAAATGATCTTGCTAATAGGAAAATTCTTGGAAGATTTAACTCAAAATATGAAATGACAGGAAAAAATCAGCGTATTAATTATATATCAAATGAAATTACATCATATTCATCTAAACACGGATTAAATTCAGGTGTTAAAGAAAGTTCTAATTTATTTACATCTAGATTAAATCTAGATGTAAATAAAGAACCTGTAAATAACCAACCTACTAAAGCACCAACTCAAAGTACCCCAGAAATAGAACAAAGATAAATGAAAAAAACAATAGTTATTACGGGTGGTGCAAAAGGGATTGGAAAGAGAATTTCATTTGATTTTGCAAAAGCAGGATATAATGTTTGTATAAATTACAACAAATCCAAAAGTGAAGCTATGCTTTTAAAGGATGAGCTAGCAAAAGATGGTTGTAGTGTAGTTATATATAAAGCAGACATAACCAAAAATGAAGAAGTACACAAAATGGTAAATGATGTTATTAATACTTTTGGAAAAATTGATGTGCTAGTAAATAATTCAGGTGTTTGTGATTATAACCTATTTACAGATATTAGTAATGAAAAGATAAAAGAATTAATCGATGTAAATATTTATGGCACTATAAATGTTACAAAAGAGGTTTTAAAACAGTCAATGATAAAAAATCACGAAGGTAACATTGTAAATATTTCATCTATTTGGGGAATAACAGGCGGTTCATGTGAAGTTATATACTCTATGACAAAAGCTGGGATAATAGGGTTTACAAAAGCCTTAGCAAAAGAAGTGAGTATGTCAGGAATTAGAGTTAATGCAGTTGCTCCAGGAGCTATAAAAACAGAAATGATTTCTAACTTAACAAATGATCAATTAGAAGAATTAAAAAGTGGAATACCGCTTAATAGACTTGGGAATGTAGAAGATGTCTCAAATGCAGTAATGTTTCTAGCATCTGATAAATCAAGTTACATTACAGGTCAAGTTATAAGTCCAAATGGAGGCATGGTTATATAATAAAAAATTCGATCTTATGTTTTACATGGATCGAATTTTTTTATTTTTATTGAAAATATCATAAGCTTAATAAATTATATTCAATAATTTTATTTTTTTTCTCTGTTCATATTTTCCCACTCTTTTAATTTTATTTTATATTCAATCATTTGAGTTAGATATTTATAATACATATACTGCTGTTCATAATACATATTTGGACTTACCATTTGTTGTACTTCCATACCAGGCATTGCTTGAGTTTGTGGAATATTTTGTGCTTGAGAATTTTGCATGTTTGAATTTTGTAAATTAAAATTATATGGATCAAAAAATCCTTGAGTTTTATCCATTTTATTCATACCTCCAAAAAATATATAAAAAATGTATAAATTAAATTATTTTATACATAATAATAATGTAAACACATTCAAAAAGTTTACCCCCCTTCTTTTTTGTGGCCTATATTTTTATAGGCTACTTTTTTTCGTATAATATAATATATAAACAAAAAAATGATTATTAAAAATGTAGATATCAAATATGAGGTTTTTATATTGGAAATGTAGTTTGCTCTTTCATAATTATCAATATCGCTATATACACATATAGTTTCGTAATCAATTATATTTGTATATGTTAATACAATATATGTAATAATCATAGATAATATACCATGTATAAATTTTGAAATAACAAGCTTATGAAATGAAAAATTATATTTAGATATGCAAGAATATATTTGTGATATAATGCACATACCACTAAATCCAAGTAGAAAAGATGTAACAATTATTTTTGTCTTTATATCAAGCGTACTGTTTACAACGTTATTTGCACCACCAGTTACTTCAAATAATCCAGATATTATTGATGAATTACTATTTGAAATATTCATAAATTTTAGAATATTATCTAAAATGCAAAATAGTAGATTAAAAATAATCATAAATCCTAAAATCATAGAGAGTGTTACAAAAGTACTTTTAATACATTTTTTTATAATTTCAAATAAATTTTCATTTCTACTTTTATTATTTTGGTTAAAACTATTTAAATTTTGAACTTTTTTGTGTATAATAGTAGAAGGTTGTTTTTTACGGATAAAAATACCAATTAATATAGATGAGATATAATGTGAGGTCGCAAGAAGTATTCCTATATAAATATTATGAAAAATTCCAATTCCTATGGTAGATAGTATAAATGCAGGATTACAGTTATTTATAAACAAAAGAAGTTTATCAGCTTCATATTTTGAAATTTCACTATCTTCGTAAAGTTTAGATACAGTTTTAGCACCCATTGGAAATCCACATAAAAACCCTGTTATAACAGCTGGAGATGATTTTTCTGAAATGTTGAAAAGCTTTGTTAAAAATTTGCCACATGTTTTTTGAATGGTTCCTAAAATATCTGTATTTAGTATAAATTCTGTAAAAAATATAAATGGAAAAAGAGATGGTATTATACTTGAAATAAAAATAGAAACACTCTTTTTTACGTTTTCAAAGTTATCTTTTGAAAATATTAGTAATATTGAAAGTGATATACAAAAAATAACAATATTTAATATATTTTTTAGTTTATAACTTTTATATATTTTCATAGTAACACCTAAAAAATAATATGATAAAGGAGATAGTATTATGCTAGTTTCAAATGAATGGAAAGATTATGAATTACTTGACATGGCAAAAGGACAAAAACTTGAAAAATGGGGAAAATATATATTAATAAGACCAGATCCACAAATTGTATGGGATAAAAAAACTAATCCAAAGTTATGGGAAAAGGCTGATGCAAAATACATAAGGAGTAATACAGGTGGAGGACATTGGGAAAAATATAGTAAAATTGATGAAAATTGGAGTATAAAATACAAAAATTTAGTCTTTAATCTAAAGCCAATGGGATTTAAACATACAGGTTTATTCCCAGAGCAGGCAGTAAATTGGGATTATATAATATCTAAAATATCACAAAGAACTAAGAAAAATCAAGAAGTAAAAGTTTTAAATCTTTTTGCATATACTGGTGGTGCTACAGTTGCTGCTCTTTGTGCAGGAGCATCTGTATGTCATGTCGATTCATCACAAGGAATGGTAAACTGGGCAAAGGAAAATGTATCTTCAAGTGGACTTAGAGAAAGACCTGTACGATTTTTAGTAGATGATGTTGTAAAATTTGTAAATAGAGAGATAAGAAGAAATAATAAATATGACATGATAATTATGGATCCGCCATCATATGGTAGAGGAAAAAATGGTGAAGTATGGAGCATAGAAAAGGATATAAACAATTTGCTTTGTTTGTGTTCAAAAATTTTATCAGACAATCCTATTTCTGTTATTATAAACACATATACTGGAGGACTGTCAGGTACAATCATTGAAAATGTCGCAAAACTTGCTTTTAGTGAAAATAGCCCTAAGAAAATATTTCACAATGAAATTGGTTTAAGGCAAAAGAATTCAGAATTTGTTCTTCCATGTGGAATAACAACTATTTGTGAATTTTAATATAATCACAAAATACAGAAATGAAATACCACAAAATATGGAAATGAAATATCTCAATATATTGAAATATATGATTTCTTATTGTATACAATATTTAGTTTACTATATTATCGATGATAGATCCATCTCTTGCTGTAGCTGCTTTAGGAGTTTCTCCTAAAGTATTAATGTTAGATAAGGTACTGACATGGCATATACCACTTTAAATGGAGTTTTTGTTGTTCCCAATATAGGTTGTTTAAAAAATTAACGAGGTTAATAAATTTTGTATTGTAAATAAAAGTAAATTGTGGTAAAATATATTGTAGTTTAAGGAGGAATATTATGTTATCAGATCCAAATGTAAAAAAAATAGTACCTAAAGTAGGAAATAGATATCAAGCTGCACTTGCAATTGCAAAAAGAGCAAGGGATATTGAAAAAAGAAGAGTAATCGAAAATGATCCAGATATTACAGATGCTGTTGATATAGCTGGAAAAGAAATAGCAGAGGAAAAGGTTTTTGTAAAAATTAATGATAAATTTACTATAGAACCACATGAAGAACAACATTAAGAAAAAAGTTCTTCAAATAAAAAATAATTATTAAGTATAGTGGCTATATAGCCACTATATTTGGTTATATTAAGGAAGGTGTTAATTTTGAAAAAATATTTTGGAACAGATGGAATAAGAAGAGTAGCAAATACAGGCCTTACACCTGAACTGGCATATAAAGTGGCAAAAGCTGGTGCATATGTTTTAGCAAAACATGCTTCTAATACGCCAACTATTTTAATTGGTAGAGATACAAGATTATCAGGAAATTTAATAGAAAGTGCTATGATTGCAGGATTTTTAAGTTATGGAGCAAATGTAAAAGTATTAGGAGTAATTCCTACACCTGCAGTTGCATATTTAACAAAAAAACTTGGCGCAGATGCTGGTGTTGTCATATCTGCTTCTCATAACTCTTTTGAATTTAATGGAATAAAATTTTTTAGTAACAAGGGAATGAAAATACCAGATAGTATTGAAGAAGAAATTGAAGAAATTATGGATTCAGAAAAACTAAATGATTTAAATGCTAGCGATGATAAAATTGGTATATCTGAAAACAAAGAAGAAATGATTTCTGATTATGAGGAATTTATAGTTCAAATTTTTGAAAATTCTATTAATGATAAATTACCAAGTGGATTTAAGGTTGTAATAGATACAGCAAATGGAGCAACATATAAAATAGCTGAAAAAATATTTACAAGACTTGGAATTGAATTTAAAATAATAAACAATAATCCAAATGGTATAAATATTAATAAAGATTGTGGCTCTACGCATCTTGAAATGTTAAAAGAATATGTTACATCTAATAAATATAATTTAGGTATTGCATACGATGGCGATGGAGATAGATGTTTAGCAGTAGATGAAAATGGAAATGAAATTAACGGAGATATTATGCTTGCAATCTTATCTAAATACTTAAAGGAAGAAAACGCTTTAAAAAAAGATACAGTTGTAGCAACTGTAATGAGTAATTTAGGTCTTGATATTTATTGTAAGAATAATAATCTAAATCTTGAAAAAACAAATGTAGGAGATAGATATGTCTTAGAAGAAATGTTAAATAAAGGATATACCTTAGGTGGTGAACAATCAGGGCACATTATATTCTTAGATTATAATCCTACAGGTGATGGAATTTTAACATCACTTATGCTTATTAGAAGTATGGTTAAATACAATAAAAAGGCTTCAGAACTTGCAAGTATTATAGATATCTATCCTCAAGTTTTAGTAAATGCTAAAGTAGCTTTAGATAAGAAATATTTATATAAAGAAGATAGTGAAATTACAAAAATGATACAAGAAGTAGAGGAAAAACTTAAAAATGAGGGAAGAGTACTTATTAGGCCATCAGGTACAGAACCTTTAGTTAGAGTAATGTTAGAAGGAAAAAATATAGATAAAATTACTCAGTATGCAAATGATATAGCACAAATTATTGAAAAGAAATCAAATTTATGATAAATACTAATTAATGAGATTTACATAGCATTCATACTTTAAAAGTATGGGTGCTTTTCTTGACACTAAAACTTATGTTTGGTATAATAATACTTAATTAAGAGGTGTAGTATGATAGTAAAGGTACTTATAAATACGTCAGTAAGTAAGTTAAATAAAGTGTATGATTATAAAGTCCCAGTTGAATTAGAAAGTAAAATTGAACTTGGTAAAAGAGTAGAAGTTAGTTTTGGAAGAAAGAAAGATTTAGAAGAAGCCATTATAGTAAAAGTTATAGAGGATGAAAAATATGTACCAAAATATAAACTAAAAGAGATTTCTTCTGTTATTGACGAAATTTCATATATTGATGAAAATAGACTTAAACTAGCAAAAAATATTGCTTATTTATACTTTTGTAATGTGTATGATGCTTTAAAACTTATGCTGCCACCAGGAACTGGTAGTAAAAAAAGCAGTAAAAAAATAGATGGAAAGAAAGAGACAGCTGTTAGACTTATAGTTGATGCAGAAAAGATAAATCAGGATATAGATGATGGAATTGTTTCCTCTGCAAAACATATACGATTACTTACTTTTTTAATGAGTAACGATTTTGTTTTGTTAAGCGATATAATAAACGGATTAGATATATCAAGAGCTATTGTTAATACTGTAGTTAAGAAAGGATATATTGAACTATATAAAGTCGAGAAAGAAATAGATTTATTAGATGAATTAAATGTTAAGAGAACTTATCCGATGAGCCCAACTCATGAACAAAAAAACGCTATAAATATAATAAATGGTAAACTTTATGATGAAAAGTATGATGAATGTTTGTTATTTGGAGTTACAGGAAGTGGAAAGACAGAAGTTTATTTACAAGTAATAGAAACGGTATTATCACAAGGAAGAAAAGTAATTGTATTAGTACCTGAGATATCTCTTACTTATCAAACAGTTGAAAGATTTGTTTCTAGATTTGGAAATAATGTTGCTATATTACATAGTAGAATGACTATAGCTAAAAGAAAAGAAGAATATAAAAGAATAAAAGAGGGAAAAGTAGATATAGTTGTTGGTGCAAGGTCTGCAATTTTTGCACCTATTGATAATTTAGGTATGGTTATAATTGATGAAGAACATGATTCAAGCTATTACTCTGGTTCTACGCCAAAATATTCTACAAAAGAAATTGCAAGATATATTTGTAAAAATAGCAATGCTCTTTTACTTCTTGGATCTGCCACTCCTGAGGTAACCACATTTTATAAAGCTAAAAGTGGAAATATATCACTATTAACACTTAAAAATAGAGCTGGAAATGCTAAACTTCCAAGCATAGAATTAATTGATATAAAAGAAGATAGGCTTCTTGGTAATACTTCAGTTTTACCTATAAAATTAAAAGAGGAAATTCTTCAAAACATAAAATTAGGTCAGCAAACAATGATTTTTTTAAATAGACGAGGATATACGTCATATCTTACATGCAAAGATTGTGGTAAAGTATTTAAATGTCCAAATTGTGATGTTGCAATGACGTATCATAAAAAGAGTAACCTTCTACTTTGCCATTATTGTTCACATGTGGAGAAAAACATAACTACTTGCTATAACTGTGGAAGTACTAATATATCATCAGGAACTATTGGTACACAAAAAATAGAAGAAGAGTTAAGAGAAATATATCCACAAATTTCAATTCTTAGAATGGATGCAGATACCACTGTATCAAGAAATGCACAACAAGATATTTTAGATAAATTTAAAAAGAATAATGTAAATGTTTTAGTTGGAACTCAAATGATAAGCAAGGGTCATGATATTTCAAATGTAACACTTGTGGGAATACTTGGTGTTGATAATATGCTTGCAATGAATGATTATATGGCTAGTGAAAAAGCATATTCAAATATTTCTCAAGTGGCCGGAAGAGCAGGACGTGGAGATTTATCTGGAAGAGTTATAATTCCAACATCAGATTTAAATAATTATATTTTAAATGCAGTTATAAAAGGAGATTATACTGAATTTTATGAAAAAGAAATAGAATATAGAAAAATGTTTAATTATCCACCATTTACAGATATTGTATTATTTGAACTTTCATCATCTAATTTTAATATTGTAAAATCAGAATCTGAAAGACTTTATAATATTTTAAATGACTCATTGGCAAAATATAAAGTTTTTAGTCCAAAATCACCTTTTGTAAGAAGAATAAATAATAAATATAGAATAAATGTACTTGTTAAAGCAAAACTAAATAAAGAGGTATATAGCCAAATATATGAGAAAATAAATATATTTAATAAAAATAAAAATAAACTATTGAATTTTGTTGTAACAAAAAATCCAACTAGTATATCTTAAATCAAATATATAATATTTTTAAAATTGTCTTGATAATTGTTTTTCTTTATTATAAAATATATATGTAAAAAAGAGAGGTATGATATATGAATTTAACTTTTTATGGGGCTGCTAAAACCGTTACAGGTTCATGTACAATGGTTGAAGTAGCAGGAAATAAATTTTTAATAGACTGTGGAATGTTTCAAGGAAAAATGACAGATCAAATGCTAAATTATGACGATTTTCCATTTGATGTAAATGATATTGATTTTATGATTTTGACTCATGCACATATTGATCATAGTGGTAGAATACCAAAGTTATATAAAGCGGGATATGCAAATCCAATATATGCTACACATGCAACAGTTGACTTATGTGGTATTATGCTTGCAGATAGTGGTCATATTCAAGAAAAAGAAATTGAGTGGGTTAATAAAAAAAGAAGAAGAGCTGGAAAAAAAGAAAATGAACCTATGTATACTGCACAAGATGGTATTGACTCAATGAAATTATTTAAAGGTGTCGATTATAATAAAAAAATAACAATTAATGAAAATATTTCTTTTACTTTAGTTGATGCAGGACATATGCTAGGATCTAGTATAGTACTTCTTGATTTAACAGAAAATGGTCAAACAAAAAGAGTGGTATTTACGGGAGATTTAGGTAATAAAAATATGCCTATTATTAAAGATCCTACATATATTGAAGGTGCTGATCATTTAATAATGGAATCTACGTATGGAAATAGATTACATGGAAAAATGGAAGATCAATCAGACAAATTTATAGATATTTTACTAAGAACTATTGAAAGAGGTGGTAATTTAATTATACCATCATTTGCAGTTGGTAGAACGCAGGAAATCTTGTATGAAATAAATAAATATGCTGCAAAAGAAGGATATGCTGAAAAATTAAAAAATATACCGGTTTATGTTGACAGCCCTCTTGCTGTTAATGCAACAAAAATATTTGAAGAAAATCCAGAATATTATGATGAAGAAGCTGTAAATTATTTAATGAAAGGTGATAATCCTATTGATTTTGAAAGCTTACATTTGGTAACTACCTCAGATGAATCTAAAGCCTTAAATGATGATCCAACACCTAAGGTAATTATTTCTGCAAGTGGTATGTGCGAAGTTGGAAGAATTAAGCATCATTTAAAACACAATTTATATAGACCAGAATGTACAGTTTTATTTGTAGGATATCAGGCAACAGGTACGTTAGGTGAAAAAATACAAACAGGTTCAAAAATTGTTAAAATTTTTGGGGAAGAAATTGCAGTAAAAGCTGAAATTGAATATTTAGACGCATTTTCAGGGCATGCAGATAGAGATGGACTATTAGAGTTTATTGACAAAATGAAAAACAAACCTCATAATATTTTTATAAACCATGGTGAAATAGTTTCACAACAAGTATTAAAAACATATATTACTGAAAAATTTAATATACCTGTAACCATCCCAAATTATGAAGATACATATACAATTGATGGCGAATTTGTTGGAACAAAACAATTAACATATAAATCAACAAGATTTGATATATTAGAAATGCTTTCATTCTTAAAGCAAGATGTTGATGATGTAAGTAATTTGGTTAAATCTGAAATTAAAACTACAGTTGATACCGATACCTTAAAAGACATTTATGAAAAATTAGATGAAGTAAAGAAAGCATTAGGAAATACAAGAGAAATAAACAGAAAATAATAATATAATGAATACTCCTTTTTTATATAACATATATTTTAATGTAAATATATATTATAAAAAAGGGGTTGTTTTGTTTGCTAATTAAAACTATTAATATTGATAAATCTAAAAGATTGTGGTTTATAATTATATGTGCACTTTTTGTCGCCTTTTTACTTATAGCAATTTCTTTTTTGGGTATATATAACGCAAATAATAATGGTAGCAATGAAATGAAAGATATTTTTGATATAAAAAACTATAATACAAAATATTCATTAACTATATTTAGCAATAAAACGAAGAATAGCTATGAAGTAGAAGAATGGTACTTGTATAATAATGAAGAAGAAAGGTATAGATTTGACTTTACAAATGACTTGCAAGATAAAATATCATATATTATATTAAATAATGAAGTAAGAATAAATAATACAAGGGAAATTAGTAAGTTTGATTTAAGAGAATATTCAACTTCAGATAGAAATATTTTTAGTTTTTCAACATTTATTTATTTGTACAATTATATACAAAGAGAAACTTCTTGTGGAAATATCGAATCAAAGATTGTAAATGATAAAACTCATTATTTAATAAAATTAAACGAAAATAAAATAAATGAAGTAGAAGAACTTAAATTTTTGTTAAAAGAAGGATTAAATTTATCTTCATTTGAAGCTGTTGTTGATAATAAGTCAAAAAAAGTAGAACAGTATGTAGTTTTAGATGAAAAAGAAAATGTAGTTATAAATGTAAATTACTTAAAATTTGATATATTAGATAAATTTGATGAGAAAATATTTGCAAATTTTGATAAATAGTGTATAATATATGAAAGTGAGGAATATATTTTGAAAGTAAAAAGAGGAGATATATTTTATGCTGATTTAAGTCCTGTTGTTGGTTCAGAGCAAGATGGGATTAGACCTGTATTGATTATTCAAAATGATATAGGAAACAAATACAGCCCAACTGTAATAGCTCTTGCTATAACAACTAAAAGTAAAAATAGGATTCCAACTCATATTCCAATCAAAGCAGGTAGCTGCGGATTAGAGAAAGATTCAATTATTCTTGTTGAACAAGTTAGAACTTTAGATAAGGTAAGGCTAAAAGAAAAAATAGGAAGTATTGATGAAATAACATTAGAAAAGGTTAAAGAGGCTCTTAAGTTAAGTTTTAACATTAGATGTGATTTTGATGATTTTTTTAGTGATTGGTAATATTTTTCTGTATTAGGAGTGAAAAAATATGGATAAAAATGATAATAAACATACAAAAATTTTTAAGACAAAATCTTTAAAGAAAAAGACGAAGAAGAATATCGAGGCTGGTAAAACACAAGTAGTTTCAACTAAAGATATTAATTCTAAAGCAAGTAGCAAGAATGCAAAAAAGAAAAGAAGAAAAAAAATAATAAAGATTTGTTTCTTTGTTTTCCTTGCTCTTTTTATTATTTGTGCAGGACTAGTTATAGGTGTTATAACTGGTGTAATTGACAAGACGGATAGTTTAAATCTTGAAGATTTGAAACTATACAAAGAAACTTCATCTGTATATGATAAAAATGGTAATCAAATAGGTGCTTTTTATGATTCAGAAAACAGAGTAACTGTTGAATATAAAGATATACCTCAGACTGTTGTTGATGCTGTTGTATCTATTGAAGACGAAAGATTTTTTAAACATCATGGTGTTGATTTAAAAAGAACCACAGGTGCGATATTTACATATATAACGCATGGTGGAAAATCAAGCTTTGGTGGAAGTACAATTACACAGCAATTGGTAAAAAATATAAAAAACGATAAAGAAGCAACATGGACAAGAAAGATTAGAGAATGGTATAGAGCTATAGCTCTAGAAAATAAACTTTCAAAAGAAGAAATTTTTGAAGCATACGTAAACCAAATATACATGGGAGATGGATGCTATGGATTTGAAGTGGCATCAAGAAATTATTTTGGAAAGCCTTTAAGTGAAGTAAATTTAGCTGAATCTGCAGTATTGGCTGCAATTATACAATCACCAGAGTCAACTAATCCATATAAGAGTGAAGAAGCTAAAAATAAGCTTTTAGAGAGAAAAAATTTAGTTTTAAAGCAGATGCTAAAACTTAAGAAAATTTCAGAAGACGAATATAATGAAGCTTTAAATTATGAAATTGTATTTAAGAAAGAAGATGATTCTGCAAAACAATCTTCAAATGGTGCACAGTATACATACTATGTTGAAGCTGTAAGAGAAGCTGTAATTAATGATTTGATGGAAACATTAGGAGTCGAAAGAGGTATTGCTATTACAAAGTTATATGGTAATGGTTATAAAATATATACACCTTTTGATCCAGATGTACAAAGTGCAATTGATGCTGCATATAACAATTCAAAATTATTCTATACTGATAGTAAAGGAGACTTTATGCAGTCTGCTATGGTTGTTATTGAACAATCTACAGGATGTGTACTTGGACTTATCGGAGGAGCGGATGAGAAGACTTCAGACCTTGTTGTAAATAGAGCTACGCAATTAACAAGACAACCAGGTTCATGTATGAAACCTTTAGGTGCATATGGACCGGCATTTGAACTTGGATTATCATCACCTGGAGCAGGTTTAGATGATTGCGAGCTTACAGAAGGAAATTGGCATCCAGGAAACTATTATGGTTATTTCAATGGCTATGTAACAGCAAGAAATGCAATTGCCAAATCTATGAATTTACCTGCGGCAAGAGCAAATTTAAAAGTTGATATAGATTATGCATATAACTTTGCGAAGAATGCCGGCCTTAAGAGTTTGGTAGCAAGTGATAAAGCTCCAGCAGCATTATCACTTGGTGGACTTACATATGGTGTTACTGTTATGGATATGGCAAATGCTTATGCTACTATTGCAAATGGTGGAGTATATATAGAGCCAAGACTATATACTAAAATTACAGACTCTAAAGACGAAGATGTAATTGTGAATAATATAAACTCTAAACGTGTTATGAAAGAATCAACAGCATTTATGCTTACAAGTTGTTTACAAGAAGTTGTAAAGACAGGAACAGCAGCTGGATATGTAAGACTTTCAAATATGGATGTTGCTGGTAAAACAGGTAATACCAATAATGACTATGATCAATGGTTCTGTGGATTTACTCCATATTATACAATTGCTTGTTGGAATGGATATGATAAAGTTGGCGGCAAAGCTGGACAAAAAGCAATTGGATATAGAAAGATAGGATCTTATCCTTACACTTCAGTTTCACTATTTAATAAAGTTGTAAATAGTATAAGCAAAGGTAAACAATCAAAACATTTTGAAGTTCCAAATTCTGTTACAAAAGTAGAACTTTGTAAAGTCTCTGGATTGGTTCCTACAGATGCTTGTAAAAATGATCCAAGGGGAAGTCAAGTTGGAAGTGATTATGTAGCAAAAGATTCAATACCAACTGAAACATGTAATATCCATAAAACAATAAAAATATGTAATGAAACTGGTAAAATTGCTACAGAATATTGTCCAAACACATCAGAAAAATCATTTATAACAAGAGACTATACACCAAATGTAAAACCAGCTGATTGGGCATACATGGCTCCTACAGAAAATTGTAATGTTCATACTTCAAAAAATTCATCATCAAGTAATGATGAAGAAGAATCAAATGGTATACATATTTATAAAAATACAAATACAAATAATAATAAAACTAGAACAAAGAAAAACTAGTGATAATATAAAATAGGAACAAGTATTATTATATATTTGCTCCTATTTTTTTACATATTTATACAAAACTGTTGAAAAAACTTTTTTATTTTGATAAAATAATAATGTTAATTTGTAATATTATAAAGCGGGGTTTTTAAATGAAAAAAGAAGTTAATAATGAAGAAAAAAAGAACAAAAAATCAAAAACGAAGAAAGCGTTAAAGTGGATAGCTTTTTTCCTTATATTCCAGATAATATATGTTCCAATTCTTTCAATTGTACTTATATATTATGGACCATTTACTAATACAAGAGATATGATAGTAACAACAGCAATGACAACTATGAAGCATCAATATTTTGCAACTTTGTTTTTAAGTAAAGAAAAAATTGATGAAATATTAGCGAAAAACAGGCCACAAGAGAATATAGAAGATCAAAGCTTATCAGCAATAAACGTTGGATCTGGAATATCTGCTGAAGATATGAATGGAATTGAACTTAAAGACGTAAGTAATGATAGCTATACAGGTAAACTTTTAATTATAAATGATCCATCTCGTGTTAAACTTGTATCGTCTCCAAGGCTTGGAACTTCAGGTGCTACTACATCTCAAATTGTTGCAGAAAACGATGCAGTTGCAGGAATGAACGCTGGAGGATTTCAGGATGATGCTTTGGGTACAGGTGGAAAGCCAGCTGGGCTTGTTATTGAAGATGGACAGCTTAGAACAACAAATACAGGTGCATCATATAGTTTAGTTGGAATGGATAAAGATAATAAAATGGTTGTTTCAAATTCAATGACATATTCTAAATGTCAGCAACTTAATTTAAGATGTGCAGTTTCCTTTGGACCAGTTATTATTATTAATGGAAATGCTACAATAAAAAGCGGAACAGGCGGTTGGGGTATGCAACCAAGAACTGCGATAGCTCAAAGAAAAGATGGAGCAATATTAATGTTGGTTATTGACGGAAGACAAAAAGGAAGTCTAGGAGCAACACTAAGGCAAGTTCAAGATATTCTTTTGGATAATGGAGCATATAATGCCTTTAATTTGGATGGTGGAGCTTCTACAACTATGGTATATAACGGAAATGTTGTAAATAGTCCAAGTGATATATTAGGTGAACGTTATGTTCCAAATGCTTTTATAGTAACAAAACCGAATAAAAAATAATTAGAAAGGAAGAATAACTTTGAAGGAAAGAAAAATAAAAGAAAAGAAAGTAAGAAAAAAAATAAATAAAAAGAAATTATTTATTAATTTAGCTATATACTGGGCAATTGGAACAATTGTAACAGTAGTTGCTCTTTATCTTGTCGAAAGATATGTTATTTCCTTATCAGGTGCAGATGTAAATGAAAACAAAAAAGAAAATAAGGAAAAAGGTGTAAAAACAATAAATATTTCTAAAAATGCTAAAGACATTCAGTATTCATATGATAATAAATATTATACATATTTATTTGATTCAAAAATATATATAGGAAGCTTAGAGTCAGGGGAAATAATTGATACTATCGAGGAAAGTAATCCAATTTGTTATTTTGACTTGTTATATGACAAAAATTTAATTTTGTATTTTACAAAAACAGATAATGGAACTTCTGCCACACTTAAGTTAACTACTTATGATATTGGTACTAAGAGAAAAATAGAATATAATACATTTACAGTTAAAAACTTTAGTAGAATAAAAAATATGGATATGTCGCCAGTAATAAATATGATTTATATTAATGTTGAGCAAAAAACAGGAAATTCAACTAATAATATAATTTATAAAATAAACTTGTTTAACACTATGTCTCAAATTAAATCAGGACTTATTGTAGATAGAATGATTATGTTACAGCAAACTGATAGAGTATATTATGAAGATTCAAACTCAAATATTTACTATTCTAATTCTAAACTTGGAATATTTAAAGAAAAAGTAAATATGATAGGAATAGATACAGAAGATATACTTTACTTCATATCTCAAGATAATAGTAAGGTATATAAAGTTAAGAATAATAAGATAACTGATACTATTGAACTTAAGGATAAAGACGTTAAATCTACCTACTATAACAATGAAAGAGTATTTGTTATTTATTCTGACTATGTTATTGAAGTATCATCTGATAAACCACTTGAAAGTATTGGAAAAATTCCAAATAATGTTTCTTTTGAAGCAATAAAATCTGATAAGATGTATGTTAGAGTTGATGATGATACAATTAAGCAAATTACACTTGATTTAAAAGATATAGAGTATGATAGTCAAGATATTGTAGATGGCCAAGAAAAAACTACTAATAATACAACAAAAAATACAACTAACAATACTAAAAAAACAGAACAACCAAAAGAAGAGAAAAAAGTAGAAACTAATACAAAAACAGAAGATACAAATAAATCAACTTTACAACCAAATACAGAAAAACCAAGTACAGGAGGAGATAGTTAATGAATATATTTCATGCAATTATTTTAGGAGTTATACAGGGAATAGGAGAATTTCTTCCTATTTCCAGTTCAGCTCACTTAATATTAATTCCATACCTTTTTAATTGGAGTGAACATTCACTTTCATTTGATGTAGCACTACATTTTGGTACTCTAATAGCAGTACTATTTGTTTACTTTAATGAGTGGTGGAAACTTTTTAAAGGTGCATATAATAAAATTGTTCATAAAAAAAATTCTTTTGAAAATAGGATGTTTTGGTATTTAGTAATTGCAACTATTCCTGGTGCTTTAATAGGTAAAATATTTGAAGAACCAATTGAAAATGTTCTAAGAACTAATTATGCTTTAATTGCAATTGCTCTTGGAGTTATGGGAATTCTTATTTATCTAGGAGACAAATGGGCCGCAAAAAAATATGATGGAAAAGAAACTGAATATAAGGATTTAACATTAAAGCAGACATTCTTAATTGGACTTTCTCAAGCTTTGGCAGTTATTCCAGGATTTTCACGTTCAGGAACTACTATTCTTACAGCAAGATTGCTTGGTGTATCAAGAAGTGCTGCAGCTAAATTTACATTTTTACTTTCTGTACCAATAATTTTTGGAGCCGCTGTACTTAAACTTCCAGATATGGTGTCTAATTTTAGCTATGAATTAATAGTAGGAATTGTAGTTTCGGCAATTGTGGGAGTATTAAGTATCAAATTTTTACTTAAATATATAAAAAATCATGATTTTGCAGTATTTGCATATTATAGAGTAATTATTGCAATCATTGTACTTGTAAAAGTATTTTTCTTTTAATTGAATTAAGATAGAAGACGTTACTATTATATAGTTAACGCCTTTTTTTCTGTTTAAAAGCATAAAAATTGACATAAGACATAAATAATGTTATAATTAATCACAAATTTAACATGTATCTAAAATTAATATTGAGGAGATTTTTTATGGATTATTTATTATTTATGTTTTGATTTTTTTAACAATAAGTATATACTTTTGTTTATCTGTTAAATATTTTTCAATTAAAAATAAAAAAGTGGAGATAAAAAAGAAAAGGAGAATTTGCAAATTTAAATTTTATTTATCATTATTATTGTTTTATTTGTTTTTAATTGCTACAACTTCATGTATAGTTATTAATGAAAATTGTACAATGATAATTATAATCACATTAAATTTTCTTGTTTGTTCATTAATTGATAAATCCGAAGTTTCAAAATTAAATAATGAAGCAGACAAATAACTGATTAGAGGAGTGACTATTATGTTATTTATATTGTATATTTGTTTTGGATTTGCATTTTTATCTTTGATTGTTTTAGGTATAATAAATATTCTAATTTTGCCTAAGAAAAAGATTTTATCAAGAATATGTTTTGGTATAAGTGTTTTTGAAATATTTTTATCATTAATTACTTTCTTTGCAGAATTTGTTACAAGTGGAAATTTTGATGTTGCGTTGATTGTTTTAATAATTCCGTTTGTATTGTCAGCTTCACTTTTTTATTTAAACATTAAATAGTTGATTAAAAAATTCCGTGTTTTTACACGGAATTTTTATTATTTTAGGAAAATATCTTTTATTTTTTTATAATTTAATATATAATAATTATAAAAAAGAGAGGTAGTTATATATGGAATATCAAGAACTTATAAAAAATATAAAAATACTTTTAGCAGATGATGATGAAGATTATTTGCTAATGACGGATAGCTTTCTAAAGCAATTAGGCTATAACGTTGAAACTGCTTCAGATGGTAAACAAGCAGTAGAAAAACTTATGTCAGGAAATTATCAAATTGCACTTCTAGACTACTTTATGCCAGGACTGAATGGAGAAGAAGTAATTACAGAAATAAGGAAACATAATAAAGAACTAATAATAATTCTACAAACTGGATTTTCAGGTCAAAAGCCACCAATTGAGACTATGCAAAAGTTAAATATCCAGAATTATTTTGATAAAACTGAGGGGATTGATAGGTTAAATTTAGAGTTAATTTCAGCTGTTAAAATTTTTAACCAACAAACGGAAATTGAACTGTCTAAATACAAAACAAAAACTATAGGTGAACTTATGAACAGTATAGCAGAAGAAATCAAATCGGATATGCTTTCTGTTGGAGCAGGTATAGAAGTAACTAATATGATGATTTCAAATGTAGATGAATTAAAAAATAAAGAAGAAATTCAAAAGCTAAAGAACTTTTATGAAAAAAATAAATATTCTTTAGAAAGAGTAGATAAAATCTTAGATGCGCTTATTGCTGAATCTACTGGTGAAGAAAAAATATTAAAATGTGATGATATAGTAGATTTAATTTCTTTAATTGTAAAAAATGATGCAAAAAAGAAAGAAATAAAATTCACTACACATACTGCTTTAAAATCATCTAATTATATTGCAGGAAGTATTAATCAGTCTATTTTTATAATTTCAGAAATCGTTAGAAAATTAATAAACAAGTCTAATAGTGGAGATAATATTGAATTTGTATTTACGGAAGATGAGTCAAATTGGCTTTTAAATCTAAACTCTGAAAATATTTTTAAAATTGATGAACTTGATGTTTTCATGATTAGAAGAGTTGTAAGTAGTATAAATGGCTTTAATATAGAATTTGAGAAAAATAAAATAAGTGTTCAAGTTAAAAAGACAATATAAAATTTATAAATACTAAATCTATAAATTTATTCGGGTTTAGTATTTTTTGTTATTTTTTCTTGAAGTATTTGGCTAAATATAGTATAATATGCGTAGTTAATGTTGGGGTTGTGTAGTAATAATTTGTGGATATATAATTGATGTATTTAGAAATTATTATTACATCCCCAGAGTAGGAGGAAAAATATGTATAAAAAATTTGAAACAGAGTTTGCAGGGAGAAGTTTAGTTGTAGAGACAGGGAAAATGGCATCTCAAGCTAATGGATCTTGTTTGGTAAGATATGGGGATACTGCAGTTTTAGTTAATGTAACTATGTCAAAAGAACCAAGAGATGGTATAGATTTTTTACCACTTTCTGTAGATTATGAAGAAAGACTTTATGCTGTAGGAAAAATTCCTGGAGGATATGTAAAAAGGGAAGGTAGACCAACAACAAAAGCAATTTTAGTATCAAGAGTAATTGACAGGCCACTAAGACCTTTATTTCCAAAGGATTATAGAAATGATACATCAATAAATGCTTTAACACTTGCGGTTGATCCAGATATTTTACCTGAAATACCAGCTGCTATTGGTGCATCTATTGCACTTAATATATCTGACATTCCATTTGATAAGTTAGTAGGTTCAATAAAAGTTGGAATTGTAGATGATAAAATTGTTTTAAATCCAAATTTAGAGCAAAGAGAAAAATCAACTTTAGATCTTACAGTTTCTGCTACAGAAGACAAAGTATGTATGATTGAAGCTGGTGCAAAAGAAGTTCCAGATGAAAAGATGTTAGAAGCTATTAAGGCTGGACATGAAGAAATAAAGAAACTTTGCAAATTCATACAAGAAATTAAAAGCGAAGTTGGAAAGAAAAAGGCAGAATATAAATCTTTTGCAGTTCCTGAAGAAATGGTTAAATTTGTTGATGAGCTTGCAACAGAAAAATTAAAAGAAGCAGTTCAAACAGATACTAAGAAACAAAGAGATGAAAATGTAACTAATGTAGATAATTTTGTCATAGATGAATATATAAAAAAATATGGCGAAGAAGAATATCAAAATAATAAATCTATGTTATCAGAAGCACTATATAAAGCTGAGAAAAAAGCAGTTAGAACATTGGTAAAAGAAGAAGGAAAAAGAGTAGATGGAAGAGCAAATGATGAAATTAGACCTCTATCATGCGAAGTAGGTTTGTTTAATAGAGTTCATGGTAGTGCATTATTTAATAGAGGACTTACTCAAGTTCTATCACTTGTAACATTAGGAAGTGTTTCAGAAGAACAAACTTTTGATGGACTAGATGAAGAAGTTACAAAAAGATATATGCATCATTATAATATGCCAGCATATAGTGTTGGAGAAGCAAGACCTGCAAGAGGACCTGGAAGACGTGAAATTGGACATGGTGCTTTAGCAGAACGTGCTCTTGAGCCTGTAATACCTTCAAAAGAAGAATTTCCATATGCAATTAGGGTTGTATCAGAAGTTTTAAGTTCAAATGGTTCAACTTCACAAGGCAGTATTTGTGCATCAACACTTGCACTTATGGATGCTGGAGTTCCAATTAAAGCTCCTGTTGCTGGAATTTCTACAGGATTATTTACTAACAATGGAGATACTTCAGATTATGTAATGGTAACTGATATTCAGGGAATAGAAGACTTCTTTGGTGATATGGACTTTAAAGTTGGTGGTACAAAAAAAGGTATTACGGCTATTCAAGTTGACATTAAAATTGATGGCCTTACATATGAAATAATAGAAGAAGCTTTTGCAAGAACTAAAAAAGCAAGAGAGTATATACTAGATGAAATTATGTTAAAAGAAATTGACAAACCAAGAACTAATTTATCAAAATATGCTCCTAAAATTGAAAGTATAAAAATTAATCCATCTAAAATCGGTGATGTAATTGGTGCTGGTGGAAAAACTATAAACAAAATAATTGAGGAAACTGGTGTTAAAATTGACATTGAAGATGATGGAACAGTTTTTGTTTCAGGAGTAGATGCAAAAATGCTTGATAAAGCAATAACTACAATAAAATCTCTTACAGAAGATGTTGAACTTGGTAAAGTGTATATGGGTAAAGTAACTAAGATTTTACAATTTGGAGCTTTAGTTGAAGTATTACCTGGTAAAGAAGGACTTTTACACATCTCTCAAATTTCAAATGAAAGAATAAAGAAAGTTGAAGATGTGTTAAAAGTTGGAGATGACATTCTTGTTAAAGTTACTGAAATCGGAAAAGATGATGGAAAATTTAGTTTAACTGCAAAAGATTTAATGAAAGTTTAGGTGTTTATATATGCAAGTATATGCTTTTGTTGGTAAGACAGGAACAGGAAAGAGTTATAACGCACAGCGTATTGCAAAAAAATATGGAATTAGATATATAATAGATGATGCCATATTAATTAGGGATAATAAAGTAATTGCAGGAAAATCTGCTAAAACAGAGGCTAGTAAAATAGCCTCTGTTAAGGCAGCTATATTTTTAGATGAATCTAGAAAAAAGCAAATGGCTGATTTTATAAAAAAAGAAAAAATTGATAAAATATTAATTCTTGGTACATCTGATAAAATGGTAAAAACAATTGCTGAAAATTTAGGGCTAGATGAAATATGTCACACAATATATATTGAAGAGGTAGCAACAAAGGAGCAAATAGAAGAAGCAAGAAGATCAAGAACTGAAGAAGGTAAGCATATTGTACCAGTTCCTACTTTTGAAATAAAAAAACAATTTTCGGGGTATTTTTTAGATTCTTTAAAAATATTTAATTTCTTCAATAAAAACGCTGATGATGAAGATGAAGATAACTATGAAAAGACGATTATTCGTCCAACATATAGTTATTTAGGTAATTTTGTTATTTCTGATACTGTAATTAATGATATAATAACATATAGCGTATCAAGAGTACCTGGTGTAAGTAAGGTAATGAGAGTAAATACAAATAAATTTATAGATGGTATGAAATTGGATATTGATATTGAAATTAAGTTTGGATATAATATTCCAAAACTTAGTTCTGAAATAAAGAACACAGTGATTTATTCGGTTGATAAAACTACAGGTATAAACTTATTTGGAATAAATATTAATGTAAAATCTATTAGTAAATAAACTATTTATATTTATTTTAGTTGAAAAAATAGATAATATGTAGTAAAATATGTAGCGAGGGTGATAGTAAATGGAAACTATGAGATTAACTGAAAAAAAGAAAAGCTCAAAGGGAGTTGTGATTGGACTTTTACTTTTTTTCATTATAGGTGGAACAATATTGTATTTTGGATTAAAAATGGAGGAAGAACCTGAAGTGGTTGGAACAAGTACAGATAACACTGAAACACAAAGTTTGGTTGATGTAGATAAAGCAAATAAAGATGAATTAACAAAGAAAAACCAGAGTATTGAATATAGTGTAACTGATAAGAGTATAAAAGATTCATCTAATGCAAAAATGAAAGCGAAAATGACTCTTCCTGTTATATCTATTGAAGGTGAAGAACTTTCAAGTATAAATAGTGAAATAAACAAGTATTATACAGATATGTTTAATAGTCTAAAAGAACAAATGGCTTCCGCTTCAAGTAAATATACATATACAGTAACTTACAATGTATATGAAAATATGATTGAAGAAAATAAAGTTATATCTATAACGATTTATGAAAGAATTGTTGATGATTCTGCAAAGAAAAATACTATGAATAAAATAAAAACATATAATATTGATGCTGCAACTAAGGAACAGATAACTCAATCAAATAATATTGCACAAATTTTATTTGGAAAAGATTACAAAACAATTATAAGGAACTCTATAAAAGATTATGTTGTTTCAAATAAGATGATGAAAGAGTCAGATTTCAATTATACATACACAGGAGTAAAACCTTTTTATATCAAAGAAGGAAAACTTCATTTAATATTTAATGAAGGAGAGCTTGTAGATAGTAAATATGGAGTATTAGATATTACTATAAATAATTAGGAGGAATATTAATGGTAGATTCAATGGAAAAAATAGTTAATCTATGTAAACAAAGAGGATATGTATATCCAGGTTCAGAAATATATGGTGGACTTGCAAATACATGGGATTATGGTCCATATGGAGCTGAACTTAAAAACAATATAAAAAAAGCATGGTGGAAAAAATTTATTCAAGAAAACAAAGATAGTTATGGAGTTGACGCTGCAATTCTTATGAATCCAAGAGTTTGGGAAGCTTCTGGACATGTAGGAAGTTTCTCTGATCCTTTAATTGATTGTAAAGAATGTAAAACAAGACATAGAGCGGATAAATTAATTGAATCATTTACTGATGAAATAAATCCTGATACTTTAAATGATAAAGAATTATATGACTACATCGTAGATCATAAAATACCATGTCCAAACTGTGGTAAGGTAAATTATACTCAGATAAGAGAATTCAACTTAATGTTTGAAACCAAAAGAGGAGTTGTAAAAGATCAAACTTCTATTGTTTATTTAAGACCAGAAACTGCTCAAGGTGAGTTTGTTAATTTCTTAAATGTAGCAAGAACATCAAGAAGCAAAATTCCATTTGGAATAGGTCAAATTGGTAAGGCATTTAGAAATGAGATTACACCTGGTAATTTTACTTTTAGAACAATTGAATTTGAGCAAATGGAACATCAATGGTTCTGCAAAGAAGGAACAGATAGTAAATATTATGAAGAATATAAAGAAAAACAAATGAACTTTATAACTTCAATAGGAATAGATAAAGACCATCTTAGATTTAAAGATCATGAAAAATTAGCTCATTATGCTAAAGAAGCATGTGACATACAATTTAAATATCCTCATGGATGGGATGAGTTATGTGGAACACACAATAGAACAAATTATGATTTATCAAGACATCAAGAATATAGTGGAAAGTCAATGGAATACTTAGATCCAGAAACTGGCGAAAAATTTATTCCATATGTTATTGAAGCATCTCTTGGATGTGATAGACTTACACTTGCTGTTCTATGTGATGCATATTCAGAAGAAAAGATAAATGATGATGAGACAAGAGTTGTATTAAAATTACATCCATCTATTGCACCTGTAAAAATTGCAATTTTACCTCTTTCTAAAAAATTATCTGAAGGAGCTGAAGAAGTATATTCATTACTTTCTAAGAAATATAATTGTGATTATGATGTAGCAGGTTCAATAGGTAAAAGATATAGGAGACAGGATGAAGTTGGAACTCCTTATTGTATAACTTTTGATTTTGATTCTTTAGACGATAAATGTGTTACAATAAGAAATAGAGATACAATGGAACAAGAAAGAGTTAAAATTGAAGAACTTTTAAATTGGTTTGATGGAAAATTTGAAATATAAAGAGGTGGTTTAAATGGAAAAAAGAAAGAATATTGTAAAATACACAGTTGTTGGTATTTTAATATTTTCAATGGTATTTTCAATGTTTGCTGTCCTTATATCAGCAATACAAAATGTATAGGTGGTGACCTTTATGTTCCATACAATTTGGCTTAGAATAATAGAGTTTATGTATTTATTAAAAGATGTTCTAGACCTTACTAGTCCATGGAGAGTTTTTGTACTTGTAATGGACCTTGCAATAGTTCTATTTATTGCATATTATATAATTAGAATTTTAAGGCAAACAAGAGCAAAACAAATAGTAAAAGGTATATTGATGCTTGTTTTCCTTGTTATAATTGCAAAAGTTTTTAATATGGTAATATTGAATTTTATCTTGACTAATTTCGTAACTTATGGGGTAATATTGCTAATAGTTGTATTTCAACCTGAAATACGAAACGTATTTGAAAAACTTGGGAGAAGTAAGCTAGTTGGAGTTTTTGATATGGATGATAACATCATGGTTAAACATTCAATATCTGAGATTGTAAAAGCAGTTGAAATAATGTCCCTAAAAAAAATAGGAGCTCTTATTGTAATAGAAAGAAATACTAAGGTATCAGAAGTTTTAAAAGAAGGTATAAACTTATCTGCAAAAGTATCATCAGAATTAATTCAAAATATTTTTATGCCACGCACGCCTCTTCATGATGGCGCAATTGTAATTGATAAGTCAGAAATACTTGCTGCAAAATGTATTTTACCACTTGCCTCTGAAGTTTCTGTTCCAAAAAATCTTGGAACAAGACATAGAGCAGCTGTAGGAATTACTGAAATATCTGATGCTCTTGTAATTGTTGTTTCAGAAGAAACAGGTATAATTTCTCTTGTTGAAAATGGAAAATTAAGAAGAGAACTTACAGGTGATACTTTAAAAGAATTACTACTAACAAAATTAGATAGAACAAAAACTGCTGTAAATATAAAAAATATTGTAAAGAAATAGGAAAAATTATTTAAGTTGTAATAATATAAAAATATGTTCATATATAATATGTATAAGTATTGGGGGAAATATGAACACTATTTTTATAGATTTTAAGAGTAAGGATTCCAAAGAGAAAAAAAGTATAAATAATATAAAAAAAATAGTTACTAATAAAATTTTTAAATATATTGTAAATGATGACATTTTAAATAATTCCTTATCAAAAATTACATATATAAGAATTGATAGAGAATATATAAATAATCAGTTACAAAAAGGAAAATATTCTATATATGATAAAATTTTAAAACTAAATATAAATAGAAAATACGGAAAAAACGATGTTGTACATCTGATTTTTGCAAACGAATTTGATGATTGTGAAGTAATTAAAGAATACATATTAAGACTTTTTAGATTAAATAATTTAACAGTGTATGAGGAACTTAATATAAAAAATAATCTAAAAAGAAAAGATGTAGTATATATGGATAAGTATATTAATGATAATAAAATTGACTTATGCAAATTAAAGATATTAATTATTATAAATGATTTAAGAGATTTTGATGAAAATAAATTACTTGAATATATCTCAAAATATAAATTTGTTGATGTTTTAAAAACAAAAAATATTAATAAATATGATAGTTCAAAATTGCAAAAGTTTATTAAAAATATAAATAATGAATATGGTACAACAATTGAATTAATTGGAAAAAGAAATATTCAAAAATATAACATTTACTTAATGTATAGTAAAATGGATAGAAATATTTTTATTCAACAATATATTTTAAATAGTAAATCGTTATATTTAGATATGAATGATATAGATATGGATATTATGAGTGAAGAATATATATGCTATAAAAGATATGAACCAGAAATACTTACTATTTTAAATAGATTAGAAATCAATAGAAATAATTTTAGTAAAGTAAAGTTAGGTTTTCTTTTTAAATAATATATATTAAAAATGTATTATACTTGACACTTAGTGTATAATATATATGTTGTTTTAGGAGGAGATTAAATAATGGAAGAACGTGATATAGTACTTACAACAGAAGGGTACAATAAATTAGAGGAAGAATTAAAATATTTAAAAGGGCCAAAGAAAATGCAAGTTGCTGAAAGAATAAAAATTGCAAGGGAATTTGGTGATTTGTCTGAAAATTCAGAATATGATGATGCTAAAAATGAACAAGCTTTACTTGAAGCAAAAATTCAGGATATAGAAAATATGTTAAGAGTTGCTAAAGTTGTAGACGATGATGAGGTATCAACAAGAAAAGTTGGTATAGGAACTCAAGTTACAGTGCATGATTTTGAATTTGATGAAGATATAACTTATGGAATAGTTGGCGCAACAGAAGTAGATATGAAAAATAATAAAATATCTAATGAATCTCCTGTTGGTAAAGCTTTAATTGGTGCTAAAAAAGGCGATGAAGTTGATGTAGAAACTCCAGGTGGAGTTATAAAATACAAAATATTATCTATAAAAAGATTGTAAAATTTATTTTAGATAATCAAATATTTCTAAAAAGGAGTGTAAAAATGGGAGATATTGTTGAATTAAAAAAAGTACGTGAGGAAAAGGAAGCAAAATTAAAAGAATATGGTTTTAATACTAGACCAGATAGCTTTAAATATACTCATTCATTAAAAGAAGTTATGGCTTTAGAACCAGGGACTAAAGATGTAAGTGTTGCTGGTCGTGTAATGTCAAAAAGAAAAATGGGAAAAATTAGTTTTATTGACTTAAGAGATGTAGAGGGACGTATTCAGCTTTGCATGAAAAGAGATGATCTAGGAGAAGAACTATACAAGAAAATTCATGAAACACTAGATGTAGGAGATTTTATTGGTGTTACAGGAGATATTTTTATAACTGGCTCAGGAGAAAAAACTGTACAAGTATATAAATATACATTTCTTGGAAAAGCATTAAGACCTCTTCCAGAAAAATTCCATGGAATAACAAATAGGGAAACATTATACAGAGAAAGACATCTTGATTTAATCATGAATGATGAAACTAAAAAAAGATTTCTTTTAAGATCTAAAGTTATAAAATTAATACGTGAATTCCTTGATAATAAAGGATTTATCGAAGTAGAAACGCCTGTTCTTCAAAATACAGCTTCAGGTGCAACTGCTAGACCATTTATAACACATCATAATACATATGATGCAGATGTTTTTTTAAGAATTTCTCCTGAACTTACTCTAAAAAAACTTATTATTGGTGGTTTTACAAATATATATGAAATTGCAAGAGACTTTAGAAATGAAGGTATTAGTGTAAATCATCTACAAGATTTTACAATGATAGAAGGGTATAGTGCATATTATAACTATAAGGATAATATGAAACTTACTTCTGATCTAATCAAGTATATAATTTCAAATATTAATAACGGAGATTTAAAAATCATGATAGGTGATACAGAAGTAGATTTTGGTAATGAATGGCCTGAAATTGGATTTAGAGACCTTATTTTAAAAGACTCAGGAATTGATATTGATAAATACCAAACTGCTTCAGAATTATTAGATGAAATTAAGAAAAATAAAATTGATTTGGAAACACCAGATTTAGACAAGCTAGGTAGAGGAAACTTAATAGACCAGTTGTATAAAAAAGTAAGTAGACCTAAAATGATAAATCCAGTATTTGTTACAAAACACCCTGTTGATTTATCACCACTTGCAAGATCAAATGATGAAGACCCAACTGTTTCAGATAGATTCCAATTAGTTGTAAATGGACAAGAAATAATTAATGGCTATTCTGAACTTGTAGATTCAAAAGAACAAGATAAACGTTTAAGGGAACAAAGTGAGCTAAAAGCAAAAGGTGATGAAGAAGCAATGAGTAAGGATAACGAATATATCAAAGCAATGGAATATGGAATGCCTCCAATTTCTGGATGGGGACTTGGTATAGACAGATTTTTACAATTCTTAACTAACAGTTATAACATACGTGATGTTGTATTGTATCCTTTACTTAAGAAAAGAGAAAATGTAGAAGATGACGAAGAATAGAAGAAAATAGAAAAAATAAAATAAAATGCCCTAAAGGATTAGGTCCTCTAGGGCATTTTTCTTTTATTATATATGTACAATGTTTATTGCTTTTGGTAAAACTTTAATATGTAATTTATTTGTATAATAGATTTCTCCATCAACACTTATTGGGAATTTTTTTGTAGACACTATAGAAACTTCCTTTGCTTTAAAAATATTAACCTGTTTTAGGTTAGTGTGGTTACCTTTTTTATACTTTGGTAGTAATTTAATTTTACTAAATAAATCTGTAGAATCTATAATGCAACAATCTAAGAAACCATCATTTACGTCAGCATTTGGACATGGCTTTATGCCTCCACCATAATATTTTCCATTTGCAATTGCAGCAAGCGTAAATTTACCTTTTAAAACTTTATCTTTGCTTCTTATTTTAAATTTGAAGTTCTTTGCAGAACTTAACGTATATAATATTGAAAGATTATACTTTGCTGAACCAGATATAAATGGAAAATTTCTAAATTTATCTACGTTTTTAGCTATCATTGCATCAAATCCCATATTTAAAATATTAATACAGTATTTGTCTTTTCCGTATGTTATTATATCAGTTGGTATAGCTTTTTTATTAATTGATTCATTTACAATTTTTCTCATACTCATATATTTTGAAATTGATCTTAAAAAATCATTTCCAGTTCCGCATGGAATAACCACTATTTCTGAATTACTACCCACAATACCAGAAGCTACTTCATTTAAGGTACCATCTCCACCTAACACATAGAACCTATAACAATCTTTTTTTGATAAATCATGAGCAATTTTAGTTAAGTGTTTAGGATATTCAGATAGAATAATTTCAGCATTTATATTATTTTTCTTTAAAAGATCTTGTACTCTTGAAGCATATATTTTTCCTTTCTTTTTTCCTGATACAGGGTTTGCAAGTATTATGTGTTTCATATATTTTTCCTCCATTAAAATATTATCACTAATATTAATAAAAAGCAAGAAAAATGAAGAATAAAAGAATATTTTGTATAATAGGAAAGTCATATTGAAATTACCATGCCAAAATTTTTATAGCATGGTAATAGAACATATGGAGTATGCTTTTTAAAAAATATACAAATTAACATATCATCTCTTTTTTGTCGAAAATTGCGATGAAAAGTATATAAAAATACATAACAAATGTTTGCTATAGAACAAATGTATGATATAATCATCTTGTAAAATGAAAGCGAGGTGATTAGATAAGTGAAACTAAGTTTTAAATATACGATAACAAAAATAGGAAATAAAAATCTTGATATAATAAAAGATTTACAGTGGCATGTGAAAAAAGTATGTAATATGCTATTATATGATATACGTGAAGGAAAAGAGAAAATAGATGTAAATAAAAATTTAAATATAATATCAAGTAAGATATATAAGGATTATCGAAAAAATAATTGGCATAGCAATTATTTACATTCACATATGTTACAAGAAGCAATAATAGGAGTTATAGGAAGTTATAAATCATATATAAGTTTATGTAATATATATAAAAAGAATAAAAATTCATTAAGAGGACAGCCTAGATTTCCAAGATTTAAGAAGGAAAACATAGTACAAGAAATAATATTTACAAAATATGCAATAAGAATAGAAGAAAATAAAATAAAGTTATCATTATCAAAAAGAATGCAGGAAAAATATGAAGTAAAAAGTTTAAATTTCTTAATACCAAGAAAATTAAGAAAGCTAGTAGATTTTTCTAGAGTAAAGATGATAAAGATAAAACAAGAAGTGAAAAATATAGAAATAAATGTAATATATGAGAGGGAAGAAAAAAAGGCAATAGAAGGAAATACAAATATAATGTCAATAGATTTAGGATTAAATAATATAGTAGGATGTACAAATAAAGATAATTCAAATAGTATATTAATATCAGGGAAAGAAGCCAAAAGTAAAAATAAATACATAAATGAGAAAATAAGAAAATTACAACAAATCGAGATGAAAATGAGAAAAACAAGTAAAAAATATAAAAATACGAAACAGATAAAGAAGTTATATGAGTATAGAAAAAACTATATGAATACATACATGCATAAAGTATCAAAAATTGTAATAGAATATGCAAAAGTAAATAAGTGCGGAGTAATTGTAATAGGAGATTTAAAAGATATAAAACAAGGGATGAATTATAACAAAAATTTTGTACAAATACCATTATATAAATTGGTACAAAAAATAGAATATAAAGCAAAATTAGAAGGAATAAAAGTAGAAAAAATAAGTGAGAAATATACATCAGGAGTAAGTGCATTAGATAGAGAAGATATTATAAAAGAAAATTATAATAAAAGGAGAAGAATAAGTAGAGGAATATTTGTAACAAATAGAGGAATAAAAATAAATGCAGATATAGACGGAAGTTTAAATATATTAAGAAAATATATAAAAAAAAGTAGTCCAAACCAAGAAATTGCGATGGATAATGGTCGAGAACAACGACCGTTAAAGAAAAGAGTGGCCTAGAGATAGGTGGAAACTTAAATACAACATCTTTAAAAATACCACAAACTACAAAAATAGTTAGTGGTGGAGTGATAAGTCACTTTTGTTCTACATACATATTTAATAGGTGATATTAATGTTTGGTTTATTTAAAAAAAGAAGAAAAAAACTTTCTATGAGAAGAAATAGCACATATACATGTACAAATGACTTAAATAATGTAAGAAATACATTAAGAGAAGGTGATGAAGGAGATGATGTTAAAAATTTACAAAATATGTTAATGGGTATTGTACACATATATCCTAAAATGCCTGTTATAACTTTAAATGGTATATATGATAGTCAAACTAGAAATGCAGTAAGATCATTTCAGAATATGATGGGAATAAGTGACACTGGTATAATGGATAAAAATACATATGAAAAATTAAAAGTTATATATGGAAAAAAAGACCAAATCAAGGCAATTGAAAGAATTGATTTTAGTAATAATGTAAGTAATAATAATTTAAATACGGGATCTGATTTATCATATAATGTACTTAAAGAGGGTAGTAAGGGAAGATATGTGTATAGGCTTCAGGAGTATTTAAGAAGAGTTTCTTTGGTAAATCAAAATATTCCTAATATAACTTTAGATGGAATTTTTGGAAGTGAAACTAAAAAAGCGGTTATGAGTTTTCAAAAAGAATATGGACTTGAAGTGACAGGAATTGTTGACGATGAAATGTGGGATAAATTATATAACGAATATATGAAATAATAATGTTCTGTTAAAAGTATTTAATATTGATTTAAATACTTTTTTCTTTTGCTATTTACAATGCTTAGAAAATAATATATAATAATTGACAAAAGGAAGTGAAAAAATGGCTTTAAATATTGTGTTAATTGAACCTGAAATTCCACAAAATACGGGAAATATAGCTAGGACATGTGCTGCACTTGGAGCAAAACTTCATTTAGTACATCCTCTTGGATTTGATATATCTCAAAAAGCGGTAAAAAGGGCAGGACTTGACTACTGGGACAAGTTGGAAATAGTTGAGTATGAAAATCTTGAAGATTTTAAGAATAAAGTTGATACTAATGATATATATTTACTTTCAACTAAAGCAAATAAAGTATATACTGATGTTAAATATACAGGAGATTCATATTTAGTATTTGGACCTGAAACTAGAGGAATTCCTGAGGACTATATTCTAGAAAAATTTGATAAAACTGTAAGAATACCTATGAGAAAGAAGATACGTTCGCTTAATTTATCAAATAGTGTTGCAATTGTTGCATATGAAGCTCAAAGACAAATAAATTATGAAGGACTTCAAGAAAAAAGTACTTATTTTGACGATTTATAATTTAATATTATTGACATAAAACAACAGGCGTGGTATACTTATACAAAAATATTCATTATTTATTTTTATATTAAAATGTAAGGAGGAGTCTGTTATGGGTAACAGAGTTGACAAGCATAATTATTATTTAGGTATTGCAGAAGAGGTGCTTTCTCGTGCAACTTGTCTTAGAAGAAATTATGGATGCGTCATAGTAAAAAATGACGAGATAATTTCTACTGGATATAATGGTGCACCAAGGGGAAGAGAAAACTGCATTGATCTTGGTTTTTGTGCAAGAGAAAAATTGAAAATAAAGTCAGGACAAAACTACGAACTGTGCAGAAGTGTACATGCTGAACAAAATGCAATTATTTCAGCTGCACGAAGAGATATAATCGGAGCAACGCTATATATGGTTGGTAAGGATGTCAAGACTGGACAAATACTTGAAAAAATTGATTCTTGCATTATGTGCAAAAGAGTGGTTATAAATGCAGGAATAAAATATGTTGTTGTAAAGGATGTACATTCTGATACGGGTTATAAAATAATGGATGTCAATGACTGGATTAAATTTGATGAAGTCTTAGAAAATAACAAAAAAATACTTTTTAATAATTAAAATTATAACAAAAAACGTTCAAACTATTATAGTTTTGAACGTTTTTTATAAATGGTAGCGGCAACAGGAGTCGAACCTGTGACCTTTCGGGTATGAACCGAACGCTCTAGCCAACTAAGCTATGCCGCCATTATTAAAAGCCCTAACGACAATAATTATTATACACTATGTAATAATTATTGTCAATCTTTTTTGCACAAAAAAGTATATTTTTCATTATATGGTCATATTATTTTCTAGGGTGATAAAAGTGATAGAAACATATCCTTTTAAATTAAAAGAATTACCATATAGCTATGAGGAAATGGAACCATACATAGATAGTAAAACAATGTATTTACATCATGATAAACATTTAAAAACATATGTAGATAATTTAAATAAAGCTCTAGCACCTTATCCTAGACTATATAATTGGTCACTTGAAAAGTTACTTAAAAGTTTAATGTTTTTACCAGAGGATATAAGAGAAAAAGTAAAAAATAATGGTGGAGGAGTATATAACCACAATTTATATTTTAGTGGACTAAAAAATAGCTTAAATACTAATATACCTATTGGAAAACTTGCTAAAAAGATCGACGAACAATATATTAACTTTGAAAATTTTTATAAATGTTTTAAAGAGGAAGCTTTAAAAGTATTTGGCTCAGGTTATGCATGGCTTGTAATGGATAAAAATAACAATTTAAATGTTATAGGAACAAAAAATCAAGATACAGTACTAGACTTAAATTTATGTCCAATTTTATTAATTGATGTATGGGAACATGCATATTATTTAAAATATAACAATCGTAGGGATGAATATATAGACAACTATAAAAAAATTATTAACTTTGATAAAGCAGAAGAAAGGTATCTTAAATGCTTAGAAAAATAGGCTTAGTTTTTATGACTAAGCCTATTTTGACATTCAGGGCATATTCCTTTTAATTCTAAAAAGTGACCAGTAATTGTGTATCCAGTTGTTTCTTTTACCTTTTTTGAAATTAAGTCTATAGGACAGTTTTCGATAGGAGTTATTTTGTGACAAATGTAGCAAACTAAATTATGAGTGTGGCTTTTATTATTAAGTTTGTAATACATTTTACCATCATCAAATATAAACTTAGTAAGAATTTTTTTATCTGATAAGAAATTTAAATTTCTATATATTGTTGCAATATTTATTTCTTTATTTAACATAGTATAAACATCTTCTGCACATAGTGGAGTAGAGGTATAGTTCAATACATTTAATATTTTAATTCTATTTTTAGTTCTTTTAAAATCCATATTACATCATCATTCCTATAATTTCTATAATTATACCAACTGATACTCCAAGTAAATACACTAGTCCTAATATCTTTAAATTTTCTTTTATATTTTTATTTTCTTTAAATAATATAACCATACCAAGTCCAGATCCACTGCTTAGTCCTGCTATTATAGAGGCAAAAGAAATATTATTTGATAAGAATAATTCTGTAAGTAGTACTGATGAAGCACAATTTGGTATAAGTCCAATAAGTCCAGCAACCAATGGTTGAAAAATACTGCCTGACATTAATAATTTTGATAACATTTCTTCACCAATATAATGAATAAGTATATTTAAAATAAATGCAAAGATTAGAATAAATAGAAATACATTTATGGTATGTTTTATTGAGGATTTAAGAATTCCTGAATGATTACAATCGCAATTTGAACACATAGAATGAATATGTTCTTGCGTTTCTTTTTTTTCTTCAATTGGAGTATGTTTTTTTCTAAATATTAAATCTATTATAAATCCAATAACAATTCCTATAATTAATTTTAGTCCTATAACTTTGAGTAATAAAGGCATACAATCAGGATGAGATAAAAGTACAGGAATTGCTTCGTCTGAAGTAGTTAGAAATACAGCTACAAGTGTACCTAATGTAATTACTCTACTTGCATATAATGTAGCAGCAGTAACAGAGAAACCACATTGGGGAAATGTTCCCAAAAATCCTCCTATAACTGGTCCAAATTTTCCTGAACGTTTAAGTGCATTTTCAATTTTTTTTGAAGATTTATGCTCTATAAATTCTATAATTAAGTATGATAAAAATAAAAATGGCAACATTTTTATAGAATCAACTAATGTATCTAAAATAATATCTTTCATTAATTTCACCTCGTCTAAATGCAAATTATTTGCATTTAGAATTATACTATTTTTATAAACTTATGTCAAGGAAAATAAAATATATTTGCAATTTTCAACAAATTATGTTAAAATAAAAATGTAGAGAGGAGGCTTTTTTATGAATATTGTAAGAATTGGTACGAAAAACAAAGAATCAAAATTATATATCTTTGTTATTATAGCTGTAATATTTGTAGGAATGTTTTTGATTTTAAGTCCAGTTTTTAATATTAAAAAACTTTTCTTAGCTAAAAAAGAAAAGAATATGCAAACAGAGCCTTCTTATGAGTCATTAAAAAATACGGAAATTGTTTTTAAATCTAAGTATTCTAGCCCTGTAAGCGTGGGGAATATTAAGGTAAATAATGACAATAGTATGATAGTAAGCGCAGATCCAGGAATGAATGTAAAAAGTATAGGAGATGGCTTAATATATAAAACAGGTAGAGATAATGTATATGGTAATTATATAGAAATAGGATATTCAGGTTTAAAAAAAGATGAAATTTATGCTTTTTACGCTGGGTTTGAAAAACCAATAAATGGTGACGTTATTCCGGTACAAGAAGGCCAAAAGTTAGGTGAAGTTGGATCTAATGGCAAATTCTATTTTGAAATTAGAGATAAAGATCATAATAGGATTAGTCCTTATGAATATATTAATTTACCGATTTATGAAAATAATTAAAAAATAACAAACCAGTAAAATACTGGTTTGTTATTTTTATATAAGAAAAACTGAAACCAAAAAATGATTTCAGTTTAAATAATGGTTGCGGGGGCAAGACTCGAACTTGCGACCTCAGGGTTATGAGCCCTACGAGCTGCCAACTGCTCTACCCCGCGATTCACTATTAATAGTATATTATAATTAATAAAAAATGTCAATGTTTTTTTATTAATTTGTTAAATTTTTTAATATTAACTTGCACATGGTATTTCTTTAATATATAATATATTTGGTGAAATTATGAAACTAGAAGGAAAAGTATCAACAATTATATTTAAAAATGATAGTAATTCATGGACAGTTATGCTACTTAAAAATAAATCTGGATATATGACTGCTGTAGGTCAAACTGAAAATCTAGAAGTTGGTGATGAAATCGAACTTGAGGGGGAGATGTCTTCCCATAAAGTCTATGGTGAACAGTTCAAATTTACAACATATAAAAAAGTTTTACCAAAAACTGACTCAGCTTTAATCCAATATATAGCTGACAATGTTAAAGGTGTAGGAAAAAAGAAAGCTAAAAGTATTATTGATATGTTTGGTGAAGATACTATTAATACTATAAGATTTAAATCTATAGAACTTTTAAAAGTAAAGGGATTAAATGAAGAAAATGTTGAAGCATTAAATGTTTTCTTTAATGAGGAATATGAAAGATGGAACGTGATTAATTTTTTAACTGATTTTGGTATTTCGGTTGTAATGGCAAGTAAGATTTATCAAGATCTTGGAAAAGATACTATTGATATAGTAAAGCAAAATCCATATAGTCTGTTAATGTTTGTTAAAACCTTAGATTTTAAACAAGTAGATAAAATAGGAGAAAAATTAGGTGTACTACCTGAATCAGAATCAAGAATAGATACGGGTATAATATATTCACTTAATAATGCCACAGAATTTGGGCATACATGCCTTAAGGAAGATGCATTGATTTCATATGCTGCAAAAATTTTAAATGTTTCTGAGTCATGTATTCAAAATGGAATAATTAGGTTAGAATTACATGAAAAATTATATAGACAAACCATAAACGATGAGGAATATATATATAGAAAAAGCTTCTTTTTAGCAGAAGAAAATATTGCTGATTTTATAGTAAAAAAAAGTAGATCAAAATCAACTAAAAAAGATAATTATGCTCAATATATTGATGAAGTAAGTAAAGAGGATAAAATAGAACTATCTGATGAGCAAAAAGAGGCAATCCTTAATTCACTTGTAAATGATGTTACTGTAATTACTGGTGGACCAGGTACAGGAAAAACTACTATTATTAAGTGTATAATACAGATTTTAGAAAAGTTAGATATAAAATATGTTCTTTGTGCACCAACAGGAAGAGCAGCTAAGAGAATAACTGAAACGACTAAAAGAGAAGCAAGAACAATTCATAGACTTCTTGAAATCACTAAACTTGATAATGAAGATATTGATATGTTATATAATCTTGAAGTAAAAACTATTGAGGAGGAATTTGTAATAGTTGATGAGGCGTCTATGCTTGATACAATAATGATGAATAATTTAATAAAGGCTTTGGGGAAAAAGACTAAAATAATTTTTGTAGGAGATGTTGATCAACTACCTTCAGTAGGTCCAGGAAATGTTTTAAAAGATATAATAACATCAGGAATTGTAAATACTGTATACCTAAAGCAAATATATAGACAAAGTGCTAAAAGTGATATTATTTTAAATGCACATAGAGTAAATGAAGGAAAATATCCTGAATTTAAGAACAAAGATACTGATATGTATTTTATAAAAACAAACAGTGTAGAAGATACTTTATCAGAAATATCATCACTTGTTTCATATAGATTAGAATCATTTGCAACATTTGATAAGCTAAAGGATTTGCAAATTTTAACACCTATGAAAAAAACAACTCTTGGCACCATTGAATTAAATAATATGTTACAAGAGTTACTAAATCCTAAATCTATATCTAAAGAGGAGAGAAAAGTTGGAGATAGAATATATAGAGTTGGAGATAAAGTAATGCAAATCCAGAATAATTATGACAAAAGATTTGACGTTAAGGGTGAAGCTAAGCAAAATATTGAAGGTGTATATAATGGAGATATTGGATATATACAAAAAATAGATAATGTAAATAAAGAACTTACAGTATTGTTTGATGATGTAAGAGAAATATCCTATGATTTTGATGAGCTTGATGAGCTTGAACTTGCTTATGCAACTACAATACACAAGAGTCAAGGCAGTGAATTTGATTATGTAGTTTTACCTCTATATACAGGCTATCCAAAGCTATTTACAAGAAATCTTTTATATACAGCCATGACAAGAGCAAAAAAAATGCTAGTAATAGTTGGAAGTAAAAAAATGATAGAATATATGGTTGATAATATTGATTCTAAAAATAGAATGACAGGACTTAAAGATAAGATAGAAAACAAATGTAGCAAGTCAATTTGACTTGCTGCATTTGTTATACCAATATTATTGAAATAATATTGAAAGATTCCGAGCTATTAGCATCATTTATGTTTACAATTTTACTTTTGTTTTTTTCATAGTACAGACCTCTGGAAAGTTCGATAAATTTGTCGATACTTAAGTAATCACTGTTAACAGTAGATACATAAAAAATAACATTTAAATGGTTGTTTTGAATTTTAAGTACCTTAACATTTGGAGGAAAAGTGACAATACTTTGCGTTTCAAGAGATAATTCCTTTAACTTTTCATATGTCTTGTAATCAATAAAAAAATTGTTATTCCTAAAAGAAAGAATGACATTAGCAATTTTTGATGCAATTCTTTCAGTGTCAAGATCTGAATTTATTTCAATTTTCATTTCCGGTAATATATTCATATTAAGGCCACCTTTTATACAAAATTATGTCAATATTATAACATATATTTTACATAATGTCAAAGAGAAGAGCAAAATTATAATATATTATCTTTAATTATTGATAAATTATTCAATTTATGCTAAAATAACCGTATATAAGAGGTGAGAATTTTGAATGAACTAATAGATGCAATTTGTGATTATGTAAGAAAACCATATACTGATTATGCAATAATGCTAAATGGTAAATGGGGGAGCGGTAAAACATATTTCTGGAATAATAATTTAAGAGATAAGATAGAAAAGATAAGTAATGAGGGTAAGAAGTATAAAACAATATACATTTCCCTTTATGGTGTAAATAGCTTGGAAGAAATAAGTAAAAAACTTTTTATAGAAACAAATCCGATGCTTAGTAAGACTTTAAAAAAATTTGTAGATAATAAAAAGGGAAATTCTATTCCCGAGTATGTAAAAACTGGACTCGATATGGCAAACTTATTTGGAAGTATGAATTTTAATTCTGATAAGGTTGATTTCTCTAAATTGTTTACAGTCGATGATAAAGTATTATGTTTTGATGACCTAGAAAGGGCTAACATTGATGTTATTGATATTTTAGGATATATAAATAATTTCGTTGAACATGATGGTATTAAAACTATAATAATTTGTAATGAGGAAGAGCTTGCAATTAAGTTCAAAAATGATAATATTGATTTTAAAAAATGGATTGCAACATACGTTTTAGATAAACAAGGAAGAATTGACAAAAAACCAATAACAGATATAACAAAATTTACGGAAGATGATAGTTATAGAGACTTGCTTGATAAAGAGGTTTCATTTCTCTTTGAAAAATCAAATGAATACCAAAGGATTAAGGAGAAGCTTATTGGCGAAACATTTGAGTTTGTCCCTGAATACAAATATGTATTAACATCTATGATTAATAAATATACTTACAATTATGGTTTGTATGAATTTTATAAAAAAAATTATGCATCAATTGAAAATACATTTTTAAAAACAGATAGTAGAAACTTAAGAATATTAAAACATGCATTAAATGATTTTGAAAAAATATATAATAATGTATTAAAAGATTATCCAGATGTCCCATATGATTTACTTAAAGTTATGCTTAAATTTACTATTGCAATATCGTATGAGATAAAAACTAATGCTAAATTTATTAATATTGAAGATAATGATGAATATGTATCTATAATCTTTACATCTCAAATTTTAAATGATACAAAGCAAATGTATTTAAGAGAGTTTGACAGCAAGTATTTTGTGAATACAAACGTAAAATATAGATTTTTTAAATTTATTGAAATGTATATAAGGACAAGAATATTAGATGAAAAACTATATAAAAAAAATATGGATGAAGCAATCGAAAGTGTAACAAAAACCAAAGATGTTAAAGATAAACAATATCAAAGACTTTTAAATGGCGACTATTGGAAATTATCTGATTTTGATTTTGATTTCTTATGGAAAAAAGGAATTAATGAAGTAAAATTTGGAAAAGTTGAATTTAAGGAATATGTAAGATTATTTTCAGTATATAAATATTTAATTAATATGAATTTAATTGATTATCCAATAGATGATTTAAAACAAAATTTTGTCGTTGGTATGGAAATATCTGCAATTGATCACATAAATGATGTTGATATGTTAAAATCCCTTTCTGAAAATAGTATTGAATTTGTAATAAATGATGCAGATATAAAAGAAATAAAAAAAGAATACGAGAAAATAAAGCAAAAAACAATTGAACAAGTAGCTGCAAATAAAGCAAGTAGTTTGTTTAAGAATTTACCAAATAACTTGCCTAAGTTCTTTAAACAATTTACAGAAGAATATAGAGAAATACCAGTATTTTCAAGATATGATATGAATGATTTGTATAAAAAATTATGCGATACTCCAAATTATGATTTAAATAATTTTGTAAATATTTTAAAGGTAAGGTATGAAAAGAAAAAGAAAATGTTAAAGAGTGACTCAAGAAATCTAAAAAAACTTTCAGCTATTATTAGAGATAATGAAAATGATAATAATGGTTCAAAAATATTAAAAACTGCACTTTTAAAAAATATTGCGGACTCTATTGATAATTTATTAAAATAAAAAACAAATAGCGTTGACACTAACACGTAAAGAGTATATAATACATATTAAGTTGTATTGTATACTCTTTATGTATCTAAAAACAAATTTCTGTAAAAAATTTCCTATGACATATTATTAATTTTAATATAAAATTATAGTAGGAGAATTTTAAATATTAAAATTAAAAAGTATAAATGCAATTTAATAACAGATAATAATATTATTAAATTACAACCTAGGAGGTTAAAATGAAAGCTACAGGAATTGTTAGAAAAATTGATGATTTGGGTAGAATTGTCATTCCAAAAGAGATCAGAAAAAATTTACGTATAAGGGAAGGAGATCCTTTAGAAATCTTTATTGAAAAAGATGGAGAAATTATTTTAAGAAAGCACGCAACTATGGGAGATATGCTTGAAATTGCGACTCAATATGCTGAGACTTTAAGTAGGACAACTGACTTTGCTACATGTATAAGTGATACAGAAACAATTATTACCGTATCAGGTGCCCCTAAGAAAGACTATATAGCAAAGGAGATAAGTGAACACGTTTTAAATGTTATGGAAGATAGAGCTATATGGTCAACAAAAGATGATAGAATTATGCCATTAATAATTGGAGATAGTATTTTAAAGTATAGATCACAAATTATAGCTCCAATTATTTGTGACGGGGATGCAATAGGTTCTGTTATAATGTTTTCAACTGATTATAATAAACCAATAACAAAAGTGGAATATAAACTTGCTCAAAATGCGGCTAATTTTCTGGCTAAACAAATGGAAGCTTAATTTTGTAGTTTGTGGTAGAGCGCTGAAGTTACTTTTGTTCTATTATAAATTTAAAATTAATAACTAAATATTACTTTTTCTATTGATAATTAAATGCTTTTAATGTATAATTTATATAGTATGTTAGTTTAGAGCATACTTTTTGAGGTAAAATTATATAAAGCTTTGATATTATGTACTAATATTTATTTATATATAGTTTTGAACATTGAAAAAAGAATATTGAAGGAGGAAAAAGATGTTATTTACAGTTTTAATACCTGTAATTGCGTTTGTAGTTGCTGCAGTTATCTTTTTCTATATTGGTATTGCCTATAGGAAAAAAATTGCAGAGTCTACTGTAAATTCAGCTGAAGAACAAGCAAAAAGAATTATTGAAGATAGCAAAAAAGATGCAGAAAGAACAAAAAAAGAAGTAATTTTGCAAGCTAAAGATGAAATGATGAAACAAAAAGATGAGTTTGAAAAAGACGCACGTTACAGAAAAAGAGAGTTACAAGATATTGAAAATAGAATCAATCAAAGACAAGATCTAGTTGACAAGAGAGCAGCTTTGATTGAAGAAAAAGAAAACAATATCATTAGAAAAAGTGATGAATTACAAAAAAAAGAAAAAGACTTAGAAAAAGCAAAAGAAAGAGAATTAGAAGAACTTAGTAAGATTTCTAAAATGACGGTTGAACAAGCAAAATCTGAGATGATGGAAAAATTGCATGATGATATGAAGCAGGAGATGGCTGCATATATTCGTTCAGAACAAGACAAAGCTAAAGAAACATTAGATAAAAAAGCAAAGCAACTTTTGGTTGGAGCAATTCAAAAATGTGCTACTGACCATACTTCTGAGGCAACAGTTACAACTGTTTCACTTCCTAACGATGAACTTAAAGGTAGAATTATAGGAAGGGAAGGACGAAATATAAAAACAATTGAAACTTTAACAGGTATTGATCTTATTATTGATGATACTCCAGATGTAATTGTTTTATCAAGTTTTGATCCAATTAGACGTGAAGTTGCAAGAATTGCACTTGAAAGATTAATTGCTGATGGTAGAATTCATCCAGGAAAAATAGAAGAGATGATTGAAAAAGCAAAATCAGAAGTTGAAGCAACAATAAAAGAAGAAGGTGAAAGAGCACTTTTCGAAACAGGTGTAATCAACGTTCATCCTGATCTAGTTAAACTTCTTGGTAAATTAAAATACAGAACAAGTTATGGACAAAATGTTTTAAATCATTCAATAGAGGTAGCTAATATTGCTGGTACACTTGCTGTTGAACTTGGAATTGACCCTACAATTGCCAAAAGAGCAGGATTATTTCACGATATAGGAAAATCTTTCGATCATGATGTTGAAGGTACACATGTAAGTCTTGGAATCGACTTATTGAAAAAATATCATGAAAAAGAAGAAGTTATATGGGGAATGGAAGCACACCACGGTGATACAGATCCAAAAACAATTGAAGCTGTACTTGTTCAAATTGGAGATATTGTGTCTGCTTCAAGACCAGGTGCAAGACGTGAAACGGTAAGTACATATATTAAAAGATTACAAAAACTTGAGGAAATATGTAATTCATATAAAGGTGTAGATAAATCATATGCAATTCAGGCTGGCCGTGAAGTAAGATTAATTGTTAAGCCAGAAGAAATTGATGATGCATCTATGATTATTATTGCAAGAGATGTAGCTAAACAAATTGAAAAAGAAATGGTTTATCCAGGTCAAATTAAAGTTAATGTAATTCGAGAAAGTAGAGCTATTGATATAGCAAAATAACCTAATAGTATAATAGTCAGATATTAAATTATCTGACTATTTTTTTGACAAATTTTACATAATATGATATAATTTTTTCGAGTTTAAATTTTGTTTTAATCAAATTTGAGAGGAGAATAATAAATGAACAAAATTTTGTCAACCATTTCAATTGATGATGAAGCTTTAAATCCATTACGGGATTATTTCTTTAATAACTATAGAGGAGAAAAATTTGAAATTATATTAAAAGGAGAATTTTATATTGAATATAAATTATGTGATAAGGTTCAAAAAATTTATGTAAAGCAAGAAGAAAATTTAACAAAAATTTCTTTAGCAACAGATAATATATCAAATGGAATTATATTAATGATACACAATAACCAATTTTCCTATGATAATGAAAATAATTGCTATATAGCTAACACTTCAATATGGTTTAAAAGAGAAATATACAATGAAGTATTATGTCATGAATATGAAAAGATGCTTACAGACATATTTTCATATATTGCAGTGTTTTTTAAATATGAAAATAAAAGTATACCTTGTGTTACAAAAAATATAGTGAAATCGAAGAAAAAGAATAAGAAAATTGCTAAATTTTTTACAATTGGAAGAGAGATTGTAGATAAAAAAAATCGTTTAAGTTTTATTGATAATTTTCATACTGAAAATTTTTCAAATTACCCTGAACTAAAATCTTCAATTAAATACGTAAGAGAATTAGAAACTCTTATGAAAAGTGAGAAAAAATCATTTAATGAAGCAATATATATACCTTTTAATGATTTTAAATTTTCATTTGATAATAACATATCTGAAGTGTTTTGCCATGTAAATGAAAAACAAAAAAGTTTGGAGTGTGTTATAATAAAAACTGGAATAAAGCTATTTGCATTAAGCATTAGTCTTGAAAAAAATCCAAATCAAGAATTTAGGATTTATACATTTGATTCTTTTTATAATTTACAAAATGAAGATCATTTTTTGCCAATTACATTAGCACAGAATATAGTTCATTTGATGATTATAAATTTCTTCTATTTTACGCATTATAAGGTTATAACTGATAAAGTAGAAAGGACTTCTAAAGATATTGTTATAAAAAGCAATACTAAGTGTAGAAAGAATGCAAACAATGCTAATATAGAAGGTTCAAAAAATATCTATTTAAACAAAGTAAGAAAGATATATAATATTTCAAAGGCTATTGAGTACAACTCACCTAAAAGAAAAAAGCCAGAGTATAGGAAATTTTCTTGGCAGGTAAGGGGACATATGAGGCACTTATCCTCAGGAAAAGTTGTATATATTCCACCACATGAATGTAGTAGAAAGAAGAAAAATGAAAATAGAGAAGATTTAAGTATATCATCAAAAAAATACATTATTAAAATATAGCAAACTTTAAGCCATCACACATTTGTGTGATGGCTTTTCCTTATTTTACCAAAATGTAGTATAAAAAATATATAATTAGAAATAATAATTTTAGGTGATGTTATGAAAATAGGAATTCCATTAGGTCTTAGTATATATGAATATCCTGTTCTTTTTGTAAATTTTTTTAAGTATCTTAACATTGAAGTGGTATTTAGTGAAAAAACAAATCCAGCTATATTAAGTAATGGAGTTAAATACTCACTTAGTGAATCATGTCTTGCAAGTAAAATATTTATAGGACACGTTGCTAATTTGGTAGATAGAATGAAAAATGAAAAAATAGATTATATTTTTATACCCAGACTTTGTACATTTGAAAATAATCAAACAACTTGTGTTAAATTATTTGCTCTTTATGATATATGCAATAATTTATTTGGCTCAAATTTTTTAACATTAAATATAGATTATGAAAAAAATAGTACAGAATTAAATGCATTTTTAAAACTTGGAAAAAAAATAAATAAAAAAGTTCCAGAGTGTATACACGCATATTTAATGGCAAGAAAGGATCAAAAATTATATGATAAGAAAAAACTAGATGAACAGTTAGAAGAAATAAATAAACAAGACTCTAAAAAGAGAGTAATTTTAGTTGCTCATCCATATATTGCTTATGATAATATATTAGGTAAAAAAATTACAAAATTATTGGAAAGGCAAAATGTAAACGTTATATTTGCAAATATTAATGAATTTTCAATGCAAAATCCTAAATTTTTTAAATTAATAAAAAATAAGAAATATGAGTATAAAAATATATCTGAAACGATATTTTGGAAATCAAGTAAAAATTTGCTTAATGGAATATGTTCAAATTTGAATAATATTGATGGAATTGTTTATCTTTCAGTTTTTCCTTGTGGTACAGACTCTCTTGTTAATGAACTTGCAATGAGAAAAATAAAAGATGTTCCATATATAAATATAGTATTAGATGAACAGGATGCAGATGCAGGGCTACAAACAAGAATTGAAAGTTTTGTAGATATCTTAAATATGAAAGAAAGGGATGAAAAAGTGATTGGATAATTTAACTAATAAAAAATTTAAGTATATTGTCAGCTTTCCACATATAGGTAACTATTACGTACCCATATATAACTGGCTGTCAAATATAATTGATAAAAATAATACAAGAATAATGATTCCCAAAAAAATGTCAAAATCAACAATTGAATATGGAGCATATCATAGTCCAGATTTTATCTGCCTTCCTTTTAAATATAATGTTGGTAATTTTATAGAGTCATTAGAAAATGGTGCCAACGTACTTGTACAGGCTGGGGGAGGATGTAAATATGGATATTATTCGGAGCTTCAAAAGCAAATATTAGAAGATCTTGGATATCAATTTGATTATATAACACTTGTAGATATGGGAAAAATAAAACCATTTAGAGTATATAATAAGTTTAAGAAAATAAATCCAAAACTTTCATTTTTAAAATTTATATATAGATTTTGTGTTGCTGCAGCAATTGCATATTATTTGGATAAATTTGAAGATTATATGAGAAAAAATTTAGCATATGAATTAAAAAAAGGAGAATTTAATTTACTTCACCAAAAATTTTTAATTAAATTAAAAAAGGTGAAAAATTTTAGAGAATTACTAAAAACAAAAAATATATATTTAAATAAACTAAAATCAGTAAAAGTTATATCGAAAGATGAAAGAAATAAAAAAATAAAAATTGGTATAATTGGTGAACTTTTTACATCTATGGAACAATTTTCCTCGGAAAATATAGAAAGAAAATTAAATGATTTAGGTGCGGCTACAAAAAGATATACTACAATAACATATTTAATGGTTAAAAAGCCTTTTGAGATGAAAAAACTCATTAAAAATTCGAGTAAATATATAAAGTATGAACTGGGGGCTGATGGTACAACAAGTGTAGCACATGCTATTGAACTTGCTAAAAATGGGTATGATGGTATTATACATATAAAGCCATTTGGATGTACACCTGAAGAAAATGCTGTTCCTATTCTTCAAAAAGTAAGCAGAGATTATAACATTCCAATTATGTATTTGACTTTTGATACACAAAATAGTGATACTGGTGTAAATACAAGATTGGAGGCATTTTATGATATGCTTTCTATGAAAAGAGAAAATTTAGAGCAAAGAAATAATAATATTAAGGGGGTATTAAATGAACAATAAATATTACATAGGAATAGATATAGGTTCTATATCCACTAAAGGAGTTGTAATTGACTTAGATAATAACATAGTTGCAAGTGAGTATTTATGGACTGAGGGCAGTCCAATTGAAGCTACTAAAAAAATTATAGAAAGTTTAAAAAATAGTTTAGATAGTAAAAATATAGATCCTGATATTTATGGTATTGGCACAACGGGATCTGCCAGAAATTTAATTGGAACAATATTAAATGCAAATTTGGTAAAGAATGAAATTACAGCACATGCTATTGGAACGTTATCACGATATCCTGATGTAAAAACAATACTTGAAATAGGTGGACAGGATTCTAAAATTATTATAATTAGGAATGGTGTTGTAGTTGATTATGCAATGAATACATTATGTGCAGCAGGTACAGGAGCCTTTTTATCATCACAAGCAAAGAGACTTGGTGTACAAATTGAAGATTTAGGCGATATAGCATTAAAGTCAAAAAATCCTTCTAAAATAGCTGCAAGGTGTACAGTCTTTGCTGAATCAGATCTCGTACATAAAGCACAAATTGGGCATAGTAAAGAGGATATAGTAGCTGGAATTTGTGAGGCTGTTGTAAACAACTATTTAAATAACTTGGCAAAAGGAAAAAAGATTGAAGATAAAGTAATTTTTCAAGGTGGAGTAAGTAAAAATGTGGGTGTAGTTGAAGCTTTTAAAAAGACGTTAAACAAGGAAGTTTATGTTGATAAAGATTCACATCTTATGGGTGCATTAGGAATAGCAATTTTATCTAAAAAGGCTAATAAGAGTAAAACAAAACTTGATTTTAATTTTGATTTAAAAGATATCTCCTTTAAAACTATAGGCAGAGAATGCAATGGGTGTTCAAATAATTGTGAAATTGTTGATGTATATAAAGATAATGAGATAATAGACAGTATGGGAAATAGATGTCAGAAAGGAAGTAAAGCATAATTTTATATTGACTTTTATCCCTAAACATGTTATTATGTTTATAGTTCAATACATAATTATTTGCTAATTTGCAAATGTATTTATTTTTAATTTATACTTATTGGGAGGACTTTAAATGAAAAAAATTAAAAAAATTCATCATTTTATTGATATTAATATGGGAAAGCTTATTTTATTTACCGCTGTAATATTCTTTATATCAATTCTAGCTGTTGATCTTTCTACTGATTTGATCATTGATCATGATAGTGAAAAAATATACAATCGGATAGAGAGCATAGTTGAAAAAAATAAAGAAGAGATAATCGCACTTTCAAAATATGATAGAAGCGAAATTCAGGCAGGGGATGATATAACAATAATAGTAAAGCAACAAAATATTACAGTTTATGATACAATATATTCGCAGCATTATATTGTAGATAATAATTCATTAAAAAAAGAAGGAGAGTCGATGTACTTATCAATTTATGCAATTTCATGCTGCTTCGCTATATTTTTGGCTATACCATTTTTTAGTTCGGTATTTTTATATTTCATTATTTATTTTATAACTTTAATTATCATAAAAATTTCAGAAAGAATTAAATTATATAGATTAACTAGATGATTTTAAATAAAATCTAAGAAAAAATCTAAGAAAAAATATAAGTAATATTATTTACTTATATTTTTTTTGATGATATAATATACATGGAGAGAGGGTATATATATGAAAGCTTTAGTTACAGGTGCCTCATCTGGTATAGGGTATGAAATATCAAAATATTTAGCTAAAAGGGGCTATGATATAATAGTAGTAGCAAGAAATAGACAAGCATTAGAAAATTTAAAAAAAGAAATAAAAACGAATGTTCAGATTGTTTGTATGGATTTATCTGTTGTAGATAATTGTGTAAAGTTATATGAAAATTTCAAAGATGAAAATATTGATGTTTTAATAAATAATGCAGGCTTTGGAATGTATGGCAATTTTGATATTTTAGATATGAATAAAGAAATTGAAATGATTAATGTAAACATACTTGCATGTGATATTTTGACTAAATTATTTTTAAAAGATATGAAAAAAAGAGATTCAGGATATATTTTAAATGTTGGTTCTATTGCAGGTTTCATGCCAGGACCACTTATGAGTTCATATTATGCATCAAAATCATATGTGGTAAAATTGACGCAAGCTATAAGAAAAGAACTAAAGAAAAGTAAATCAGGAGTATCTGTTAGTGTTCTATGTCCTGGACCTGTAAATACAAATTTCAATAATACTGCAGGTGTAAAGTTTGCTGTAAGACCATTATCAAGTGAATATGTTGCAAAATATGCTGTGGATATGTTATTTAAGAAAAAACTTGTTATTGTACCAGGATTTACAATAAAGCTTGCTAGATTTTTTAGTAAATTTACACCGGATAATATTTTAGCTGAAATAACATATTATATCCAAACAAAGAAAGATAAATAGAAGTAATAAAGGAGAGAAGAATGAATTTTTTAATTATTGGAGATGTCGTAGGAAAAAGTGGAGTGGAAAAATTACAAAAAGAGCTTCCAAATTTAATTAAAAAAAATAACATAGATTTTTGCATTGTAAACGGCGAAAACTCTGCTAACGGAAAAGGACTTAGGAAGCAAGAATATGATAAAATAAAAGCTTGTGGTGCAGATGTTATTACAATGGGAAATCATGTTTATTATAGAAAAGAGATGGCAAGTGAATATATAAACTTTAAAGACTTATTAATTCCTGCTAATATAACAAATTTAAATGGTAATAATAATGTTGTAAAAGAAAAAAATGATAAAAAAATTGGGGTAATTAATTTAATTGGTAAAGCTGAAATGGGTGACATATTAGAAAAAAATACTAGCGATCCTTTTAAATGTATCTTATCTCAAATAGAAGAAGTAAAAAAGGCTGGAGCAGATTATATTTTCATTGATTTTCATGCCGAAGCAACTGCGGAAAAAATAGCTATGGGATATTTTCTTGATGGTAAAGTTACCTGTGTTTTTGGTACACATACACACGTTGCTACAGCAGATGAAACGATTTTATCAAATGGCACTGCGTATATAACAGATATTGGTATGACAGGTCCTAAAGATAGTGTTATCGGTCTAAAAAAAGAAGTTGCCTTAAAAAGATTTGTTGAAGGAGCTTATGCAAAATATGAGTGTAGTCAAAATGAAGCATTTTTAAACGGACTTATTGTAACAACAGATGACTTAACACATATGCCTGTGAGCATAGATAGAATTAATATGTAACTTAAATTTAAACATTTCATATAATAATATATAGCCAGAAATAGGTGATATAAATGAAATGTTTTTTTCTTTTTCTAAAGAACTTATATTTAGATGCAAAAAATATTAAAGATAAAGATCCAGCTGCAAGATCATTAATTTCTATTATTTTACTATATCCTGGATTTCGTGCTATAGTTGATCATAGAATAGCACATTTTTTATACCAGCATAAAATTTTTTTCCTTGCAAGATTTGTTTCTCAAAGATCAAGATTTAAAACTGGTATTGAAATTCATCCGGGAGCTAAAATAGGAAATAGGTTATTTATGGATCATGGAATGGGAATTGTAATAGGTGAGACAGCGGTTATAGGGGATAATTGTACAATTTATCATGGAGTAACATTAGGGGGAACGGGAAAAGATAAAGCTAAAAGACACCCAACATTAAAAGACAATGTTATGGTTGGATGTGGAAGCAAAGTACTGGGCAATATAACAATTGGTGACAATGTGAAAATTGGTGCTAATTCAGTTGTACTGCATAATGTTAAAGAAAATTGTACTGCTGTTGGAATACCTGCCAAAATAATATAAAAAGTGTGACAGAATTAACTGTCACACTCTACATTACAAACTCATATTATTATAAATATAATTTTGTATTTCCATAAAATTATGGGGTTCATATGTTTTTTTTCTTAAAATATAATATGAATCATCTTTTACATATATACTGGATGATATTGATATTCGTATATTTGAATTATATTTTTTCATGAATTTTATTTCCTTAATCCATTGCTTTGAATATTTAATTGTATAATAAGTATTTGATTTTTCATCGCCAAATGTTAGCAGAATTAGTTTTTCTTTTGGGAATAAAAAAATGTTTTTTTCCTTTTAAATAATCTGCGATTTGTTATAGTTGTCCATAAATATAATATAAAAGATATTATACAAATTATGTAGAATAGAAAAATAAGTATATTTGAAAATTCAAATACAATTGAACATATGAGCAGTGTAAGAGTACATAATGTCAAAGATAATAAAAATTTGCTAAAATGTTTCATAAAGACACTCCTAAATATAAAATTTTATATATAAATGTGTATATATAATGTATTTAAATTATATATCTTAATAATTAAGATGTCAATATCTAAATATAAAATTACACTACATAAATATAAAATTGCACTCCATATTAATGAAAATATGAAGTGCAAGAATTATTTCGAAACTTGTCTTAAACAATTTTTACAGATGTTTTTTCCTTTAAATGTTATAATATCATTGGCTTCACCGCAAAACACACAAGCAGGAAGATATTTTTTTAGTATAACAGAATCACCACTTGTATATATTTCAAGTGAATCTTTTACTTCAATTCCAAGACTTTTTCTAAGTTCAGATGGTAGAACTATTCTTCCAAGTTCATCAACTTTTCTAACAATTCCTGTAGACTTCATTTTAACCTCCTATTCAATTCATTTTTTAATGATGATAAGTTTCATTATTTGAAATTTTAAATGCCCTAAAAATTTGTTCTAGTAAAAATAACCTAATTAATTGATGTGGGAATGTAAGCTTTGAAAAACACACCTTATAATTGGACATTTGTATAAGCTTGCTTGACATTCCTAAGCTTCCACCAATTAAAAATACTATTGTTGAGTTTCCATTTAAAGCTATATTTTGAATTTTATCTGAAAAATCAGGCGATGTTAGTTCATTTCCAGATAAATCTAAAGCTATAATGTATGGTTTATTTAATTTCTCTAATTTATTTATTATTTTGTTACTTTCTTTTTCTTTAATATTTTCCATATCCATACTAGATAGGGAAGATGGAATTTTTTCATCTTCAACATCGATAATTTCAAGTTTTGCATATTTTGAAATTCTTTTTTGATATTCATTTATAAGACTCAAAAGATTTTTATCTTTAATTTTACCAACACACATTATTTTAATATTTATCATATATTATATACCTCACAAGAAAGAGTTTTCGAAGCAATATTTAAATTAACGTTTGAAAGAGGAATATCATTTTTAATAAGCTCATCTTCTAATGTGTTAATCAAAATATCTGGATTATTATTATTTTGGCTAAGATGAGCAAATAAAAAGTTATCTTTACCTATGTTAGCAAGTCTTGCAACGGTCATAGCAGCATCATCGTTAGATAAATGACCAGTCAAACTTTTTATTCTATGTTTTAGTGGATAAGGATATTTACCAAAATCAAGCATAGTTTTATCATAATTTGCTTCAAGTACAATATAATTTGCAAGTTTTAAATATTCAAATACTTCATCTGAAACATATCCCAGATCTGTAGCGTAAGTTAAACTCTCATTGCCAGTTATAATGTTATAGCCACATGGACATACAGCATCGTGTGATGTTTCAAAAGGTGTAATTTCTATATCTTTTATTTTAAAAGGTTGTCCATAATTTACTGAGTATATATCTGCTGGTATATTTTTATCATTTAGCATGTCTTTTAAATATTGGGCAGTTTTTCCGCAAGCATATATAGGAATATTATTTTTCCTACAAAGAAGAGATAAACCTTTAATATGATCAACATGTTCATGAGTTATTAAAACAGCAGATATATCCATTAAACTTTTATCAATTTGTTTTAAGCCCTCATTAATTGCTTTGTATGAGACACCCACGTCTAATAGTATATTTGTTTTTTCAGTTCCGATATGGAACATATTTCCAGAACTAGAGCTATAAAGAGGATGAATATTAAGCATTATTTTCACCTTGCATAGAATCATCATCTATAAGCTTAATATCTGCACCAAGATTATTAAATTTCATTGCAATATTTTCATATCCTCTTAAAATATGTTCAATATTATATACTTCTGTTGTACCTTCTGCAATTAGACCAGCAATTATCATTGCTGCACCAGCTCTTAAATCATGAGCCTGAACAGGAGCACTATATAGTTTTTCAACACCTTTTACAATTGCTGTTGAACCATGTGCAGAAATATCAGCTCCCATTTTTGCAAGTTCATCTGTATATTGAAATCTTGAACTCCAAATGCTTTCTACAATAATACCTGTTCCATCACAAACTGTAAGCAAAATACACATTTGTGGTTGCATATCAGTTGGAAAACCAGGGTATGGCATTGTTTTTACACTAAATGCTTTTGGAGTTTTATCCATTTTTACTCTTACAGATGTAGAATGTTCTTCAACAGTTGCGCCAGCTTCAATTAATTTTGAAGTAATTGGTTCTAAATGTTTTGGAATACAGTTTTTTATTAAAACATCACCTTTTGTAACTGCAGCAGCAACCATGAATGTACCAGCTTCAATTTGATCAGGAATAATAGAGTAGCTAGATTTTTGTTGTAGACTATCAACTCCTGTAACTTTTATTGTATCAGTTCCTGCACCTTTTATATTTGCTCCCATAGAATTTAAGAAGTTTGCAAGATCAACAACATGTGGTTCTTTTGCACAATTTTCAATAGTTGTACTACCACTTGCAAGTGTTGCCGCAAGTATTGCATTCATTGTAGCTCCAACACTTACAACATCTAAAAATATGTTATTTCCTTTAAGTCTTTCTTTTCTATTTGCATAAACATTACCACTTTTTACTTCAACAGTTGCACCAAGGCTTTCAAATGCTTTGATATGTTGATCTATAGGTCTTGCTCCTAAATTACATCCACCAGGTAAGCTGATTTGTACATTATCAAATCTTCCAAGTAATGCACCAAGTAAATAATATGAAGCTCTAAATTTACTTGTTAATTCATAAGACGCTATAGCAGAGGATACGTTTGAATTATCTATTATTACTTCATTATCTGAAATATGTTCAATTTTAGAGCCCAAAGACTCTAATATCTCATAATACGCTCTTATATCACTTATATTTGGAACGTTTTCAAGGTGACATTTTCCCTTTACAAGTAAGGTAGCTGGAATAATGGCTACAGCAGCATTTTTTGCACCAGAAATTGTCACTTCACCTTTTAATTTACAAGGACCTTTTACAACAAATTTTCTCATATATACTCTTCCCCCTGAATAACCTTATAATATAATATTGTTAACTATCAAAAAGTATAACATAGTTTTTGCAAAAAAACAATATTTCGACAAAAATATCTATCATCTTTTAAAAAGACTTTTTATATTGCAACATAAATTGTTACAGCAACCAGTAATATTAGTTAATTCATTTTCAACGCACATAAGCTTTGAAAAGAAAATTAAATCTTTTCCCGTTATATAGTGTGAGTTGTTTATATGTAATTTACCAGGATAACAGCATAAAAATTTATTCAGCATTTGTTTTGGAATAAAATTGTTATAATATATGTTTTTCATACTTCACCTCCTTTATATATTGTATGTTATATATATTGTTTAGTTTATTCGTACTACTATTATGATATAATTTAAATACCTATATATCATGTATATAAATTTGAGTATTGGAATATTTTTTACAAATATTACTCAAAGTCTTGTTTTTTATAAAAATATATGCTAAAATATATTAGTAAATTTAATTACTTGATATATAGGAAGGTGAATAGATATGAAAAAAGATATACAACCAAATTATGAAAAAACACAAATTAAATGTGTTTGTGGTAACGTTATAGAAGTAGGATCTACAAAAAAAGATATGAAAGTAGATACTTGCAGTAAATGTCATCCATTTTTCACTGGTCAAAAGCAAGCTATGTCTAGTCAAGGAAGAGCTGCTAAATTCATGGAAAAATATGGAAAAAAAGCTTAATTTAAAGATTAGATAGGGTGCTTTTGGGTACCCTTTTATTTTTTGGAGAAATTATATGAAGAAAAGAAAAGAAAAAGTTGGAGGAATGGCCTTATTTAATGGCTTAATGTTAAGAAATAAAAAAAGAGAAGCTGTAGGTAGAGTAGATAATAACAATAATGTTTATGTGGAAATTAATGAACGTCAAAATAACATTGACGAAGATAGATTTACAATATATGATGTACCTATAATACGTGGAATAATAAGTATGAAAAATATGATTGCATCATCAGTACCATATGTACTTAAATCTTCTCAGGAAATATTAGAAAAAAATTCAAATGAAAAAGTTGAGATTGATAAGTTTGAAGTAGTAAGTGCGTATATAATATCAATTACTCTTATTCTTGTTTTAGTTGCTGCAATACCGAATTTTATATCAAAATTCCTTTCAGTAAATATACGTAATATATCGCAGGCAATTATGCAAACGTGTGCCTTTGTTATATATTTATTACTTCTTGCAAAAATTGACTCTCTAAAAACTTTATTTGAGTATCACGGAGCTGAGCATAAAGTAGCTAATGCATATGAAAAATTAGAAAAAAAGAATATAACTGTAGAAAATGTAAAAAAATATTCAAGGTTTCATGCAAGATGTGGTGGAAACTTTGTCGTTTATTTATTTATTTTAATAATTGCAATAACTATGATTATTCCATCAAACAATCTAATATTTAAAACTATTATACAAGTAGCTCTATTACCGTTTTTGGCAGGCTTTTCTTATGAATTAATAATGTATACAGAATATTTACCAAACTTCTTAAAATTTCTTGCTTATCCTGCAATGTCTATTCAATTCATAACTACAAGAGAACCAAGTGATGACAAAATTCAACTTGCAATATATACGTTATTTGGGTGTATTAATGGAAATAAAGAAATAACAATTAATACATTTATAAAAAACTATTTATCATATAATAAAAAAATAAAAAAAGTTTTTGAAATTAAAGATGCAATATTAATATTTTCTTCAATAAAAGATATAAATTCTAATGAAATATTTACTAATATGGATAGTATAACATTAAATTATAACGAACAAATAAAGGCAAATATAATGTTAAATAAATTGTATAAAGATAATTTACCCATTGCATATGTTATAGGTTATACAAATTTTTATAAAGAAAAATACTTTGTAAATTCAAATGTTTTAATTCCAAGAGTTGATAGTGAAATATTAGTAGAAAAAGCAATATCGTATATAGATAATGAAAAATGTAATACAATGCTTGATATGTGTACAGGAAGTGGTTGCCTTGGAATATCGATTGCAAAAAATTCTGATATAAAGCACGTCGATTTGATAGATATTTCTTCAGAAGCCCTTTTAGTTACATCTAAAAATATAAAAGAAAATGGGGTAGAGGATAAGTGCAATATAATAAAATCTGATCTATTTTCTAAATTAAAGGATTCAAATATAAAATATGATATGATAGTATCGAATCCACCATATATTAATTCTGATGTAGTTTTAACACTTGATGAAAGTGTAAAAAAGGAACCAGTACTGGCTTTAGATGGCGGAAAAGATGGAATGAATTTTTACAGAAAAATATTAAAAGATGCAAGAGAGTATTTAAACGATAAAGGAATAATCATATTTGAAATAGGATACGATCAGCTAAATAAAATACAATTAGAGATAAAAAAATATAAAGAATATAGTATTATTGAGAGTATTAAAGATTATGGTGGAAATGATAGGGTGGTTATATGTCGTTTTCAGAAGAAATAAAAAATGAAATTTTAAATAGCATAGAAAAAAACACTAAAAAATTGGATAAAATAAAATATGAAAGTTTTGGAGAAATGCTTACTCAGACAAATAAAAAAAATGACTTAAAAGATGAGTATAGTCAATTTTTTGATATTTCCAAATTAAACGAAGATGAAATAAAATATGTACTAAAAGGAGTTTTTTTAAGTTCAGGATGTGTTGTAAATCCCTCTTTAGACTATCATCTTGAAATATCATTTAAAAATAAAGCATGTACAGAATATATATACGATATATTATCAGTACTTGAATTTACTCCTAAAATATTAAAAAGAAAAAATTCTAATAATTATGTGATTTATATAAAAGATTCAGATCAAATTGCAACATTTTTAGGACTTCTTGAAGCAAATAACTCAGTTCTAAAGTTTGAACAAATACGTGTTGAAAAACAAGTAAAAAATAATATAAACAGAACAATAAATTGTGAAACAGCTAACTTATCAAAAACGATTGCAAGTAGTGTAAAACAATTAGAAGCAATCAAGAATTTAAAGAAATGTGGAGAATATGATAGACTAGAAGAAAAATTAAAATATGTAGCTCAATTAAGAGAAAAGTATCCAGATAAAAGCTTAGCTTTTATTGCAAGCAAAACAAATGTAGGAAATAAACTTACAAAATCTGGATTGAAACATAGATTAGATAAAATAATTGAAATCTCAAATAATTATAAAAAATAGCCCAAAATAAAAGGGCTATTTTTTATACAGTAAATTTCATTAATTAGTCTTTAAAGATTTTAGTTTAATGTTAAGAACTGATTCTTGTTTGCTTAAATCGCTAATTAAAGAATTATATTGAGATACAAGCTTAACATTAGTAAACATAACATTATTTCCACTAATTTTCCAATTATCTTTATTGGTATTTAGGAAAGCAAAAACATTATTAATATCATCTAACCATTTATCATATTCTGATACAATTTCCTTTAACGTATTAACATCTTCTTTTACCTTTAAATTTTGATTTATTTTATCAATAAATAAATTTGAGTAATATTCAGATAAATCAAGCTCGCTTGCCTTTGAACTTATATATTCGTCTGAAATTAATTCATCATATTTAGCTAAAGTTGATGTCTCAGTTTCTTTAATTTTGTTAATATTTTCTTTAGTCTTAGTAAATTCAGGGCCATCACTTGAAATATTTGACGCAGTTAAAGAATTTGCAAGTAAATTTTTAGAATATATTGAAACTATATCATTAGATGTATTTAAATACTCAGTATAATATTCTTTTAACGCATTTTCAACTATTGCAAACTTCCCAGTTGTTTTAGTTTCACTATCAAAGTTTGATGATGTATACATAGAATTTGCAACATCGTCTAAGATTTTTTCTTGATTTATTTTGTTTTGTTTATCAAAAAAATATACTCCAACAGCTGAGGCAACTAATACAGCTAAAACGCAAATAACAATTATTAAAATTAAAATTTCCTTTGAGATTTTTCCATGCTTTTTCATATATTTATTTCCTCCTTTGCCAAACAATTATATCATATATATAATTGTTAGTCTAGCAATCACAATTCTTTTTTAGCATTAATTCACATTTTTTCATTGGATATCTTCCAACGCACGTATTATCACATCTTCTATCACGTAATAATTTTATTGGATTCTCGTCAACCTCAAATCTATAATCACAACCATGTTTTCTAATGTATTCATTAATAACCATGTGACTTGGAACTTGATTTACATTGTTATTTACAACATCTTGATACATAAAAAATTCAAAATTATCCGGAATATCTTCAAGTAACAAATAATCTTCCCTAACAGAAGTATAACTTACAGTTTTTTCAAGTATTCTTCTTACATATTCAATGTTAGGCCCAAGTTTTAGAAGTTCAGGGAAAGTACCATCACATATAACTTCTTGCCATTCTTTATTTTCGTATTTTTTTAGCAGCTCTGCCGATTTATGAAGATGAGCAACTTCAAATTCAAAATAGCACTCCCATAATTTCTTTATACAAGGATCTGTTTCATCCATCATACAAGAATAATATAGATAACATTCAGTATATTCGTGCATAAGTAAATTTTCAAGCCATGACATATTAGGATCCATTAAACTTTCGTATTGAGTTACATGTTCTTCCTCAACCATACCAATTTCTTGATATAATTTACGTCCAATGTCAGAAGAATAAAAAGCACCTATATTCATGTAATAATTCATAGTTTGTTGTTCTGCAGCAGTAATTATTGCAATATCAAGTTTTGTAATTAAATCTGCATCCTTGTAATTAGTAGCACATTTTACATTATCAAAAGGATATCTATGATGTGCTATAGTAGGTCTTCCTGGCATTATTTCTGTATATCTACCAACTAATTTTTCTGGTAGTATTCCATATTCCATTTCAAGTAGATCAGAATAACGGTATAAATGGTCAAAATCTTCTAAAAGTGCAAAATTAAGAGCGTTTACAACATTTTGATCCGGATCACGTTGTGCAAGTCTTGCAGTAAGATCAACAGCTAATTGTTCGTAAGTTATTGTATGTTCAAGTAGTGTTTCTTTTTTAGGCTTTAAATTACTTATTTTCTTTTGTTGCTGCTGTTCAATATTTCTTAATAGAGCAAGTTCACGTCTTAAATCATTATTATTACAATTTCTTGAAAACTGATGAGAAAATTTTACAGCTTCAAATTCCGTTCCATTCATAAGAACAATTCTAGTTTTTGTGTATGGACTTATTTCACATATATTATATGATTTTGGATAAAGTTCACACCAATTTTTAATACTTTTGTTTATATCCATAGGTTTTAATTCAAATGGATTCATTCACATCACACTCCTTAAAAAATAATATGATAAAAGATCTATTAATATTCTAAATGATGTATAACTATTAATGTAAATTACAGCTTTAAGTCTTTTTTTGTAAATGTAGACGTAACAAACAAAAGAAAAATATATATTAAAATATATATTAGTATTCCATATACTAAAGAAATTACTTTTCCATTATATGAAAAAGAAAGATATCTAATTGCGATGTTAGATAATAATATACATAAAAGTGGCTTTAAAAGAATAGATACAATATCTAATTTCACATTTGTTGCTTTTATAAGTTGTATAATACTAATAGTTCCATTTAATATTTCACTTGTAAAAAGAACAATAATATAACCATATATTCCATATATAGGAAGTAAAATATACATAAGTATTATACTAATAAATAAATCTAAAATGTTACATTTCATAACGGCTACCTGTTTATTTAATCCTTTAAGCATTCCATCAACGACATTATCTATATACATAATTAAAACTAATGGTGCGATAATTTTGATATATCCTGCAACCTCCATTTTGCTATATATAGCCATACTAAGTTCATCTGCAAAAGTAAAAAATATTCCAAAAATCAAAACTGAAAAAAGCAATGTAAATTTAAATATTTTAGTCGTTACATTATTTATTCTTTTTTTGCTATTTAAGGCATTAAGTCTTGAATATTCAGGTATTAGTAGTCCTGCAAATACATTTATAAAAAGACAAGGAAACCATACTAATTGCATAACCATACCGGTAATCATTCCGTATTGTGATAATGCAACTTCACAAGATATACCTGATTTCTCAAGTCTAATTGGAATTATAATTTGCTTTAAAGTTGAAAGACCTGATCTTATATATGATGTTATTGCAACAGGGCATGATATTTTTATTATTTCTTTGTAGTATGTTTTGTTTTTAGTTCTAACCTCTTTATATCTTTTTTTATCAATTTTATACATAAGCATAAGATATATAAATGAAATAAACTCAGATAAAAGTGAACCTAAAACAAGAGATAGGCACGCATTTTCAAGTGAGGAAGGAAGTATCATATTAAAAAAGTAGATAGATATTATAATTTTAAAGAATTGTTCTATAAAATTTGCCGAAGCACTTTTAATTACTCTTGTAACAGCAGAAAAATATCCATTAACACTTGCAGATACAGCAAGTGGAGGAAGGCTTATTGCAATTAAAATTAATGAATTTGGTGATATCTTAGAATGTAAGAATTTAGTTGTTAAAAATTCTGAGCAAAGTATTAAGATAATCATTGCAAAACATCCCATAAAAAAGCTTAAAACTACAGACTGTTTTGTTATTTTTTTTACCTCTGAGTATTCTTTTAAAGCAAGCTTTTCAGATACTAAATGAGTTACTGCTATTGATATACCTGATGTTGCAAGTGTAATTGCAAATGTATATATAGATATTATTAATTGATAAACTCCTAAAGCTTCAGTTCCAATTTTATTAGAAATATATACACTAAATACCATACCAACTATATTCATAATCAAGGAGGCAATAGATAATATTACTGTATTTATTACAAAAGTTTTAAATTTTTTCATTAGATCACCTTTTACATCATCTTTTTATAAACTATAACAATATATGTCTTAGTAATAAAAAAAATACAAAATATAAGAGGTACTCAAATTAATGAATACCTCTTTAGGACTTTAATAAGAAATATAGGGTGTCATATAGCACTCAAATTTCTTAAAGTTTTTTGATAATTTAATTATAATTTTTCTTTTTATCCTTCCAAGTGAATTAAAAAGTTTTTTTATTTCAAAACTTTCATTATCACATATGATACTTAAATCATGTATGATATTTCTTTTTGAAGGAATATCTGTGCCCCTCATGTTTTTATCAATTATTCTATAGCAGAAGTCCTTTTCATCATAGAATACAACATCAAAATTTTCACTTTTTAGTGATGTAAAATGATATTTGTCATCTACCACGCCGTTATAAATATTGTAATAATCAAAGTATTTCTTAAGTTTAAGAATTATTCTTAATAGTTTCATAAATTTATTCTACTTTATTTATTTAAATTTCTATAATATATTATACATTATTTTTGAACTTATGTCAAATACTCATTGAATATATTAAAGATATATGATATATTTACACAGGTGAAAAAAATGAGAGAAAATATAGGGATATATATACATATTCCATTTTGTAAAAAAAAATGTTTTTATTGTGATTTTGTATCTTATGAAAATAAAGAAAATTTAATTCAAGAATATATAGATGCTGTATGCCTTGAAATATTACAAAATGCAGAAATATTAAGTGAATACAACATATCAACAATATATTTTGGTGGAGGCACACCATCATTAATAAAAGTTGAATATATTGAAAAAATACTTAATACTTTAAAACTATTTGTTACAGATGAAAAAGAAATAAAGGAGATTACTATTGAGATAAATCCCAATAGTGCCTCTTTAGATAAATTAGGAAAATACTATAATTTAGGAATAAATAGACTAAGCATTGGCTTGCAATCTACTCATGACAAAATTCTTAGAAATATAGGGAGACTTCATACCTTTAATGATTTTAAAGAGGTCCTAAAAAATGCAAATGCTGTAGGTTTTAAAAATATATCTGTAGATTTAATTTATCCTCTTCCTGGATTAAATCTTTCTGGTTTTAAAGAAACATTAAATAGTATGATAAAATTAAAAGATGAATTTAATATAAAGCATATATCGGTATATAACTTGGAAGTCCATGAAAACACAAGACTTGATTTTTTGCTTAAAGAGGGATTTGTATCACTTTGTAATGAAGATGAAGAATATAAAATGCGTGAAGAATTAAATAAAAGATTACAAGATAATGGATTTGTTAAATATGAAATTTCTAATTATGCATATCCAGGATTTGAATCGAAGCATAATCTTTGTTATTGGAATCAAGAAAAATATATAGGATTTGGAGTTAATGCTTCATCGTTCTTTAATTTAAAAAGATACAGAAATACTTCAAATATAGATAAATATATTGATGGAATAAAAAATAATAAAAATATAGTTGTTGAAACTGAAGAATTAGACAAACTTTCACTTATGAAAGAGTATATCATTCTAAAATTAAGACTTTCTAAAGGAGTTGAAATATCCGAATTTAAGCAAAAATTCGGTACTGATATATTTGATATATTTAATACTGAGTTTAATTCTTTAAAAAAAGATAATTTAGTTAATATAACATCTAAAAATATTTCCCTTACAAATAGAGGAGAAGAAGTTGCAAATATTGTCTGGGAAATGTTTGTGTAATATATTATTTAAGAACTACTGTATATATAACAAAACAGTAGTTCTTTTAACATATTTTTCACAATATATCGGTTGAAATAAGAATATAAATATGTTAGAATAACTGTTATATATTAAAGAAAAAATAGTAATGTGAGGTTAGAATATGGAAAACAAAAAATTCTTAATAATAGATGGAAATAGTATAATGAATAGAGCATATTATGGACTTATGAATATGCGTATGACATCTAGTATACTAAATATACATACTAATGCTTTATATGCATTTTTAAATATTTATTGGATGACATTAGATAGATTTAAACCTGACTATGTTGTTGTATCATTTGATTTAAAAGCTCCTACATTCAGACATGAAATGTATAAAGAGTATAAAGGTACAAGACATGCTATGCCAGAGGAATTAAAGGAACAAATGCCAGTTATAAAGAAAATATTAATGGCGATGAATGTACCAATTATTGAGCTGGAAGGATATGAAGCAGATGATATTTTAGGAACTATTTCAAATACAAATGAAAAAAATAATGTATATACATATATACTTACTGGAGATAGAGATTCATTTCAATTAATTTCAAGTTTAACAGCTGTTGTAATGCCTTCAAATAAACCAGGTAAAACAGAATATACTGTTTTTGATCCTCAAAAATTAAAAGAAAAATATGGAATAGAACCTTATCAAGTAATTGAAGTTAAATCACTTATGGGAGATGCCTCAGATAATATTCCAGGGGTTAAAGGAGTAGGTGAGAAGACAGCGTACAGCTTAATTCAAAATTATGGAAATATAGAGTATATATATAATAATATAGATAATATTGAATTAAAGCCTAAAGTAAAAGAAAAATTATTATTAGATAAGGATATGGCAAACCTTAGTCATACATTAGCTACAATTGATATTAATGTACCAATCAAGGTTGACTATGACAAAGCAAAATTAACAGAGGTAAATAAAGAGGAACTATATAAATTATTTAAAGATTTAGAATTTAATAAATTTTTATCTAAGTATGATTTTTCTGATATTTCGATTGAAGAGGAAAATAAAACTAGTAATGAACCTAAAATTGATACTAGTATAAAAGATATAATAACTATAGATAATGTAAATTATGATAAGTATAAGTTCGTACTAGAACAAATGTTTAATAATAGCAAAATATCATATATTTTTAATATTTCATCTAAGAATTTTACTAGTAGCATAAATATAAACGATAAGGATTTTTTTGCAATATATAATCATAAAGATGATACCATCTATGTTATAAATATAGATAGTCTTGGTAATGATTCATTAACATATATCTTAAAAGCATTTTCAACTTCAAGCTGTAAAAAAATTGGATACAATATAAAACAAGATTTGCTATATTTATTTAACAATAAAATATCAGATAATATACAAGGATTTGATTATGATTTAATGATTGCATACTATTTATTAAATAGTAACAACAGTCATAATTCTATTTCAAATGTTTTAAATGATCTTTTTAATATAACATTAAATTTAAATTATAAAAAAGAAGCTGTGCAGATTTCTTTTTTTGATAGTATTGATAATTCAAAAAAAGAATTTTTGGATGATAATGAAAAAAATATTATATGTAGTTACTTAAAAGGAATATATTTATCATATGATGTTATAATAAAGAAATTGGAAGAGGTAAATATGTTATCTTTGTTTAATGATATTGAAATGCCTCTTGCAGAGACTTTGGCAAGCATGGAAAATGTGGGAATGTATATAGATAAAGAAAAATTGAAAGAATTTGATATAGAAATAACTCAAAAATTAAATGATTTAGAAAATACTATCTATACTCTTGCTGGAGAAAATTTTAATATTAATTCTACACAACAACTTGGAAAAGTTTTATTTGAAAAATTGGGGCTTCCTGTAGTAAAAAAGACAAAAACTGGATATTCAACAGATAAAGACGTTTTAGAAAAATTAGAAGAATATCATGATATAATTCCAAAGTTACTTGAATACAGACAATTAAATAAATTAAAAACTACATATGTTGATTCATTAAAAGAAAAAATAGATGAAGATGGAAGGATACATACTACTTTTATGCAGACAGTTACAACTACTGGAAGACTTAGTAGTGTAGAACCAAATCTTCAAAATATACCTATAAGATTACAAATTGGTAAAAAGATACGTAGTTTTTTTGTTGGACAAAACAATAATAGTATAATGGATGCTGATTATAGCCAAATAGAACTTAGAGTTCTTGCTGACGTTGCAAATGATTCAGTTATGATTAATTCATTTAATGAAGGAATTGATATTCATAAAACAACGGCTTCACAAGTTTTTGATGTTCCTTTAAATGAAGTAACTGATGAAATGAGATCACATGCTAAAGCTGTAAATTTTGGTATAGTATATGGTATAAGTGGATTTGGACTTGCTAAAAATATAGGAACTTCTAGAAAAAAAGCAACTGAATATATTGAAAAATATTTAAATAAGTATCAAGGTATTCATGAGTTTATGAATAATATTGTTAAAGAGGCAACAGAAAATGGCTATGTTTCTACATTATTTAATAGAAGAAGATATATTCCTGAACTTAGGGAAAAAAATAAAAATATTGTAGAATTTGGAAAACGAATTGCTATGAATACACCTATTCAAGGAACAGCGGCAGATATAATTAAAATAGCAATGAATAGAATATATAAAGCTCTAAAAGATAATAATCTTAAATCAAAATTAATTATGCAAGTTCATGATGAACTTATAATTGAAGTTATTCCTGATGAAGAAGATAAAGTAAAATCTATTATGAAAAAAGAAATGGAAAATGTTGTATCATTAAAGGTTCCTTTAACTATTGATCTTAATGTAGGTAAATCATGGTATGATGCACATTAAAGTATATAAAATTTTATATAAGTGTAATAAAGAGGTTTTGATATAAATATGAAGAAAAAAAGAATTATAAAAATTGTATTAATTTGCTTACTTTCTATTATTTTGGTAATTTTATGTGGATATGTAATTTTAAAAAATGTAATTTATCCTCTTAATCATTTTAGTATAGTAAAAGAAGAGGCAAGTAAAAATAATATAGATCCTTATCTTGTAATGGCAATTATAAAAACAGAAAGTGGCTTTAAAAAGGATGCTACTTCAAATAAAGATGCAAAGGGATTAATGCAAATTATTGATTCTACTGCAACAGATATAAATAATAAAACAAACATAGTAGATGAAGTTGGAGAAAATATTTATGACGAAAATGTAAATATATCTCTTGGCTGTAAATATTTTAGTGATCTTATAAAAAGATATAATGGTAACTATTATTTAGCAATATGTGCATATAATGCGGGAATGGGAAATGTTGATAAATGGATTGAACAAGGAATTATAGATAAGAATATATCAAGTTACAATAACATTTCTTTGCCATATAAAGAAACTGAAAAATATTTAAAAAAAGTTATGGACTCATATCATATGTATAAGGTTTTATATAATAATTAAGGTGAATTTATGAAAAATATAAAAAATAAAAAAAATAAAAAAATTAAAATTTTTATTCTTGTATTACTTACTTTAATAGTTGTAATATCTATATGCCTTTTTGTATATATTACAACTATAATGCACAAGAAAGATGACAACATAGAAGGGGATTTAAATGCTACTAAAGAGGAAAATGAAGTTGTAGAAAATACAGAAAATAATGAAAATAATAATTTAGAAATAGATTCCAAATATGTGGATGATAATCCCATAGTGGTTGGGTTATATGTTAAAGAGGAAAATTATAAAAAACTTGTAAAAGACTATTATTGTGGTTGGGATCCAGAAGAAGTTTTAGGAATATTTTATGCAGTATATACAAATGAGAAACAAATATCGGGCTCTAATTTTAACTTGGTATGGAAAGATTACTTAAATAAATATTCAGATGTCGATAAATATAGGATTGGATATAACTTAAAATTTACGATGAATGATGGAACTGTTATTGACCAGACTATTTTAAATCCAGATCATGCATATTTGATGTATCCTGAAATACAATGCTACTTATATGATGATATTAATCTTGTACCTGGAAAAAGATATTACCATATTACAAGTGAAGAAATGAATGATAATACCATATGTTCATCTATAAAACTTGTTGGAGACAAAAAAACTCCTAACATCTCCTCTGAAATAGAGCTTACCGCCTTTACATATAAATCTAATGATGATTTTGACGCTAACGGAAAATATAGGGGAAATAGTAAATATACGGTAACAATATATCGAAAAAAGTAAAAAAATATCAAAAAATTACATAATGCTTTTAAAATATTGCTTTAAATACTACACAAAAAGGAAAAAATATGTTAAAATATATTAAGTGATTAAACAATTTTTTGTTGTTTTATATTAAAGGGAGGAAATTAATATGTCAGGACATAGCAAATGGAATAATATTAAAAGAAAAAAAGAAGCAAGTGATGCTAAGAAAGCAAATATCTTTTCAAAGCTTGGAAAAGAAATCACTATTGCAGTTAAAACAGGTAATAGCGGAGATATAAACGTAAATAGAAAGTTAAAAGACGTAGTTGCAAAGGCTAAAGCTCAAAATATGCCAAATGATAATATAAATAGATGTATTCAAAAAGCAATTGGTGATACAAGTGCTGCAAATTATGAAGAAATAACATATGAAGGATTTGGACCATGCGGTGTTTCTGTTATTGTTGAAGCTTTAACAGATAATAAAAATAGAGCTGCTGCTGATATTCGTCATATATTTAGTAAATCAGGTGGAAGTCTTGGTCAAACAGGATCAGTTGGTTATATGTTTGACAAAAAAGGTTACTTTTTAATTGAAAAAAATGACTCAATTAATGAAGATGAATTAATGTTAGAAGTTTTAGACAATGGAGCAGATGATTTCATATCTGATGAAGAATATATAGAAGTCCTATGTGATCCTAAAGTTTTTTCTGATTTACTTGAAGCACTTCAAGAAAAAGGAATTAAACTTGAAGAAGCTCAAATAAAACAAATTCCTAATATAAAAAAGGAATTATCTGAAGAAGAGGAAGAAAAGCTTAATAATTTCTTGGACAAATTAGAAGAAAATGATGATGTGCAAAATGTGTGGCATAACGCAGACATTTAATATACATAATTTTGAAATATTTTTTTAACAAAACTATTGACTTTACATAAATAACGTGCTATAATAATAAATGTAAGGTGTTGTTATTGAAATTAAGGAGGTGTTTTGTTATGTACTATGATAATAAATCTACGTTTTATATCAAACAATATGGGCCTGCAGCATTTACTATCGCTTTATCTTTAGTGTTAGTTGTCGGTGGATTGTACATTTATTTATCAAGTAACAAAAACAATAACCCCCAAGATACTTTAGTAGCAAAAAATGACACTCAAAGCGAGCAACAAGTTGAGCAATCAAACAGTTTACAAGATGTGAAAGAAGATAACGTATCTAATTCTACATCAAACGTAATTGAAGAAAAGAAAGATGTAAATATAAATCAAAATGTTAGTAATACAACAAATGCTTCAGAAGTTAAATCTTCAGTAAACATAAATGATGTTAAAATAACAAATGTTTTATCTGCTGAACTTAGAGCTTTAAATAAACTTGAAAAATCAAAAGAGCTTACTGTAGTTGGAGTAGATGATAATAAGGATATTATTATTAATGCCAATGATAAAAACTATAAAGCATCTTTAATTGGTATTGATTATAAAAAATCAGGCTTAGATATTAAAGATAAACTTAATTCAGATTTAGCAAATAAAAAAGTAACAATCGCTTTTGATAATGTAAAAGTTCAAGACAATACTTTATGTGTATACTTATATGTAGATGGAAATCTATATAATCAAAAACTTTTAAAAGATGGTCTTGCAATATTAAATGTTGAAAAAGCAAATACAAGTCTTTTAAATGAACTAGTAAATGCACAAAAACAAGCCAAAGCAAATAATATAGGAATTTGGCAAAAATAAAAAGCATGCCGAACTAGGGAAAAACCTTAGTTTTCATATATCAACCTCTTATGATCGCCTCTATAGCAATATAGGGGCATCTATTTTTTTTCTAAAAAATAAAATATTATTTATTATATATTAATATAGAAATGAGATAATTTTAAATGATAAAGTTAAAAATAATTAACATTGATAAAAAATATATAATTTAAAAAATTATAAAAACATAAAAAATATAATAGAAAATAAAAAACGGTATAATAAGATGTTTTCATTTATAAAGAGAATATTTAAATTATGAAAAGAAGAGATGTAAGAGGTGTATAAAAACACCTTTTTAATTTTTTTGTATAATTGCGCAAAATAATAAATTTACAGAGATTGTTTATATAATTACAACATTATGTTGTATTTATATAAGCAATTTTTATTTTTTAAGGAGTGTTTATTTATGGATAAATTTATTATTGATGGTAATTTTTTAGTATTATCAAAAAATTTAAAAAAATCAAAAGATGGAAAAGAATATTTTTCAATAAGTCTTTACGACAAAAACCAAGATGGATTTGAAAGAATACTTGTATTTGATAAAAATATATTTGATAGGTACGAAGTTAATAAATCATATAATATTAAGATTGAAGTATCATTTTATGAAAATAAAAAGAGATTACGTATTTTATAATTTTTTGACGGGTACTTAGTAACACCCGTCGAGAGTCTCATTAATGAGACTTTTTATATAAAGTGGGTTGATAATTTATGATTGATACAACTAAGTTCTTTACATTTATAAATAAAGATATATATGATGTTATAAAATACAACAGTAATATTAAATGTATGTATAATCAATCTGAAGATATGATTTTTTATGAGATAATTAACAGTAGTTTAACAGGTTCTTATGATAGTTCTTTATCAGTTAGAGTAATGGATGCTGGTAAATACTTGCAAAAAGGATATGTTATAGAGGTTGAGGGCTCTTATCATAAAATTTGTAAAGGTCATAACTCATATGATGGATTTTACAATATACAAGAAATTTGTTTAGGCATGAAAAAACTAGTTGAAAATGCTTATCATATAAATTTACCTGATTTAAAGCACTGGTTTTTACAACGTATTGATATTGCAAAATGTTTTGATTTAAATAATAATAGTAATGTTAAAAATTATATTAATAATTTTAGGACTTTAACATTTCCTAGGAGAAATTTAAATTTTTATGAAGATGAAAGTTTGTATATTTTAGGACAAACTACAACTTTAAAAATATACAATAAATTAAAAGAATTTTTAAAACATGATAAAAAGAAATTAATTAAATACAATGATTTTAATGTTTTTGAATTTTGCAATAAAATTGATGGATATATACGATTTGAATGTGAAATAAAAAAGAAAAAATTAAAAAGTATGTATAATACTAATTTTGTAAGAGTAAATAGTTTAAAATATAGCGATTTTGAAAAAGTTTGGTGTGATGAATTTATGAAATTATTAAAATTTGATAATAATGAGATAAAAAAAGTTAGAGATAAAGAAAGTGTATATAAAAGATTAAATAGTTATTATGATTCAAGGAAAGCAAGTGATTTATATAATTTTTATCTTGCTATAAAAGTTGATGGAGAGAAGTTTATAAAAAATAATATGACTAAAGCTACCTTTTATAGAAAAAGGAAAGAATTAAAAGAGGTGGGAGTTGATTTTTGTGGTTGTTATAAAATCTATGAAGAAGATAATATATCTGTTGACTTCAATCCTTTTTATTGCGAGGAGGTTTCTTAAAATGAAAAAATATAGATTTTTTGTTACTATAATTTTATGTTTAGGTTTTTTTGTTAGTTCTAAATTTTCAAATATTTTTGCTAGTTCTTCTAATGATTTTAATAAAGATTTTTACGAATATTACAAGTCTTTACCTAAAACAAATCTTGAAGAATATAAAATTTGCGAAAATTTACAAGATCCTGAAAGCAATAAAAACAAAGGTACTACTTTTCAAACTCTTGATTTAGAAAATGGATTTTCAGTTGATTCTCTTTATAATTTTATTACTTCATTTTTTCCTTCTGATTATTCTGGATTACGTTATGATTTGCCTTCTTTGGATATTTTTAAAGAAAAATATAATAAGATTTATATTTATCTTTATCCAGTTGACTATAAGGATGATGGTATTGACAAAATAATTTGTCAAATTTCTTTTTATGATTCTAATGCAACTTTTACAAATTCTGATTCTCAGAAAGTTTTTACTTATACACCGGGAAGTAATTACAGAGTTAGTGCTAAATATTATCATTATGATCTTTATTTTACATATTATTTAAAAAATAGTCTTGATTATCAAAACTCTAAACCTTTTACATATTTAAATTTTACTCAAACTTTAAATGATTCTGATTTTTCTGGTGAATTCGTCTCTCATGATTCTGATGGTTTTCGTTTTAATCCAGAATATGTTTATAAATGCAATTTTGATATTTCATCTAAAGACGGTTCAATTAATTTTAAAGCAGATGACTTTACTGTTGATACACTTGGTAAAAAGGACGCAGAAATAGGAGATACATCAAGTAGATTAAAACTTTCATATGAATACAATAAAGAATATACAGAATGTAAAATAAATGCAACTTTAGAAGGTGGGCAATTTACTGATAGAATTTTCTATTCTAATTATATGCCTAGTATAGCTGGACAAGGTTTATTATCAAAAAAAGCATTTCCGCGTGAGCGGTATAACTGTAAATGAAAATCAGTCTTTATTTTTTCAAGCGGAGGATAAAGACCGGCAATATTTTAGCTACAAATAGTATAAGTATATTTAAAATAGGAAAGCTTTTACCGGAAAATTTTACTGTTGATTTTGATTTTGATAAAACAACTCCTACGGTAACATTTACTCCAAGATTAACAAATAATTCTAGTATTTACCATGATATATATTATAAAGTTTCTAATGGAGATCTAGAAAAAATTATTTCTGTTGAAGATGGGGGAAAAGTTCCTACTGATTGGAAAAAAATATCTAATAATTCAAATTATACTATATTTAGTTTAAATGATAACGTAAATTTTACACTTAACTTTGAAATTAGAAGCAAGATAGATGATAATGTTGTTTTAAATAAAACATTTGATATTAATTTGCGCGCAAATGGATTTGTTTCTGATGGTATGGGAAACACATCTGGTGAAAGTAGTGGTATTTCTGGTGGAACTATAAATGGAGAAAATGATCCTACTCTTGGACCATCTGGTAGTTATTTTAATGGTATAAACGAAAAATCTTCTTTTAGTGATATAATAGCTTCTGTTAAAGAGACATTTAGTTTATTTGCTTTAATATTCTCTGCTGTGCCTTCATTTATTTGGGTGCTTGTCACAACTGGTCTTGTCGTTTGTATTGCTTTACGCATTTTAGGGAGGTAGTTTTTTGGTTGAAATTTTTAATTTATTTAAAACTATAATGTTAATACCTATACCTGTGCCTTTTAATTTTAGTGGTACTATACTACATTACAATTTATTTGGTTTAACCATATTTTCATTTTGTATTTTTTGTATTAGTTTTATTATACATAGATTATTTAATGGTGATGGAGGTGTTGGAAATTGATTGAAATTATAGATTTTTGTAATAGAATGAGTTTTAATACCTTATGGGCTAGTGATGTATGTAAATTACTTATATTACTAAGTTTTATACAACTTATATTTATATTTGTAAGATTATTAATTAAATGGCGTATATAAACACTTTTTGTGGTTTATATAAATTAATATAAAAGGAGGTGCTTTTTAATGGCTGATTTTGTAACTAATGTAACAACTGCTCTTTCTGCTGTAACAAGTTCTATGAGCATATTTTTAGAACCACCAATTATATATTTTGTTGCCTTAGCTGGTGTTGCTGCAACTATTGGTGTAATAAAAAAACTTTTGCCAATGAGAAGAGCTTAGTATATAGAGGGGGAACCCTCTATTGCTTAATTTAATAAAAGGAGGTGTTTTATATGGAAGCTTCTGCACTTACTACATTTATAGGAAATGTTACAACTGTTTTAGGCACTGTAAAAAGTTCTTTAAGTGTTTTCTTAGAGCCGCCAATTATATATTTTGTTGCCTTAGCTGGTGTTGCTGCAACTGTTGGCGTAATAAAAAAACTTTTGCCAATGAGAAGAGCTTAGTATATAGAGGGGGAACCCTCTATTATTTTTGAGGTGATTTTATGATATATTTAATTTGTGGTCAAAAAGGTACTGGTAAAAGTTTATTTACAATATCTTTATTAAATAAATTAAAAAACGAATATTCTTATATATATTCTAATTTTCCAGTTAAATTTTGTAGAAAATTGGATCATTATAACTGGGTCAATTTTCGTTTTTATCCTAATTCTGCAATTTTAATTGATGAAGCACAATTATATTTTAATTCTCGTGAATTTTCAAAATTAACTAAAAATGGAATAGGTATGCAATTACTTGATTATTTAACTATGTGTAGACATTATCAAGTTGATATTTATTTTATAACTCAATCATCTAATAGAATAGATCTACAAATTAGAGAATTAGCTGACTATGTATATTATTTAAAACGTACTTTTAAAATTCCTTTTCTTAAACGTCCTTTTTTTATTATGGGATATAAGTTTCCTGATATTATGGAATTTGAAAAATTTACAAATCCAAATAATTTTAGTCGTGAGTTTAATTTTAGATGGTTATTTAAATTTATAAGAAAAAAGGATTTAAACCAGTATGATACTTACCATATAGAACAAACTTATTATGATAAAAATTTAATAATTAATGAACCTTGGAGCGTGGAAACAACTGTTGGTTCCACGCCCAGCATAAATATATTTAGCTTAATTAAAATAAAAATTAAATTATCATTTCTTAAATTTAAGAATAAGTTTTTTATAAAAAAAGATAGAATAAATAATTCTTTAGAAAATGAGACTAAATATTTTTAGTCTCATTTAATATACTTATTTAATTGGTTTATTGATTTTACAGCATCATCTATTATTTTTTGTTGTTCTTCTTTTTCTTTTATTTTTTCTTGTCTTTCTTTATAATAGTTATATCCAAAAATTATTAATATTGCAATTATAATTACTAATAATAACTCTATAAATGAATTATTATTACTATTTCCTTTTTTTTTATTATTTTCATTCAATTTTTTCACCTCTATCATAATTTTATCACAAAACTTAATTTTATAGGTTACATTCATATATTATTTTTATTACAAAAGGTTGTCAAATTTTAAAAACGTATAAATTGACTAACTCCGTGAATATGCTACTTTATGCCGTTTTTATTATTGACAATAAATAAAAAAGATATAATAGGAAAGGGTGAGTTAGCATAAATATGCTAACTTGCCCTATAAACATATAATCTTCTTGAGTTGACATAATTAAGAATACGTGTTATAATGTTTACATAACATACTGCACTATTAGTAAAAGGAGGGTTATGAAATTAGATCTTAGCGAGCGAGATGTTATATATATATTAAACTGTATAAATATTAATTTACATTATCTAAAGTATCACACACAGGAAATAAAAAAAGATATATCATATTATTATAATTTTGATAATTATTATGAAGATTATTTTAATTTAAATTTATTACATAGAAGAATAAGTGTAAAAGCAAATGTAGAATATTATAATATAAATAATTTTAATTTATTTGTTGGTCAAAAAGATTATTTAAATTCAAAAGAAAAAGATTTTAAAATATTAAAAAATAATAAAAATAAAGATATTAATAAATTTAATAAAAAAGTTGAAGAAAGAAAACATAATAAGTTTTATATGAAATTTTTCTTTAAAAGAAGTATTGACAAATTAAAAGAAATAGTGTAGTATAGGCTTATATAAATCAGTATATGTTGTTTTATATAATTGCGCAAAATAATAATTTTGCGAAGATAAGGCAAGAAGTTATTGACTAAAACCTCAACATATGGTATTATTTAGATATATTATACTATTTATATTAATTTACTATAACTTTTATATACTTTGATATTTATTATATATAATAAAAAATAAAATGTATAATAAATTAATTACAGAATTATAAATTTTTAATATATATAGTAAAAATTAGCTTTATTTTCATTTTAAGTCTTTTTATAACATTTATACTGACATGTAACTATATACCCTTGATAATAAAAATGCCTTAAAATCGATTTTAGAGCGTTGCTTTTTGAGGTGATATATAGATGTATGATGATGTACCAGAATATATAAAAAATTTCTTAATGTATATGAAAAACATACAAAACAGATCTAAAAATACCGTTAAAGAATATTATTACGATTTAAGAAATGCATTTAGATTTTTTAAAGCAGATTTATACAATTTAGATAAATCAGATTTAAATAAAATAGATATTAAAGATATTGATATAAATTTTATAAAAAAAATTAAATTAAATGATATGTATAATTATTTAGATTATTTATCAAATAATTCAGATAAAGCTACAACTAGATCTAGAAAAGTTTCTGCATTAAAATCTTTTTTTAATTATTTGTGTTTTAAAGAAAAAGCTCTAGAAATAAATCCAACTGTTGAACTTGAAATGCCAAGATTAGAAAAAAGAAATCCAAAATATTTAACTTTAGATGAGAGCCTCTCTCTCCTCCACTCCATCGATGGAAAATTTGAAAAAAGGGACTATGCTATTATAACACTTTTCTTAAACTGTGGGCTTCGTTTATCTGAGCTTGTAAATATAAATATAAAGGACATAAAAGGAACTTCATTAAGTGTAATTGGTAAAGGAAATAAAGAACGTAGTTTATATTTAAATGAAGCCTGTAAATCCGCTATTGATGATTACATTAAAGTTAGGCCTAAGGATAATCTAAAAGATCGTGATGCTCTCTTTATAAGTAGTTTTGGTAAAAGAATTAGTAATAGAATGGTTGAGATGATTGTAAAAAAATATGTAATGCAAGCAGGTCTTGATCCTAAAAAATATTCTCCACATAAACTAAGGCATACAGCAGCTACTCTTATGTTGAAGTATGGAAAAGTTGATATAAGATCATTACAACAGGTTTTGGGACATGAAAGTATTTCAACTACTGAAATATATACTCATGTTGATAATGAACAAGTAAAAGATGCTCTTTCAAAAAATCCTTTAAATAGAAAAAATATATAAAGTAAAGCTAGGATTAATTTTATCCTAGCTTTACTTTTTAGCCCAAATATGGAATTACTGTATCTACAATTGTATCAACTGCAGATTTTGAAATAATACCAGCTTTATATATACTTGGTGTACATGGTTTCTCAATTATTGCATTGAAAAGCTTTTTTGTATCATTTCCTACATTTGTTGCAATTCCTAAATCACTATAATATTTGGCATTATCTGTTTCCTGACCTTTAATTGACGCATAGAATATCTTGCATCCAGATTTAGAAACAAATTCAGATGACATATTTCCTCCAGCTTTACCAATTACAACTTCACAAGATGATATAAGCTTTTTCAAGTCGTTTGACGCAACATACTTAAAAAGTGACATTGTAGACTTGTAATTTGCGTGAATTTTTTTGGCAAAATTATATGGCTTTCCCTGACCAGAAATACATATAAGTTTCTTGTTATTTTCTTTGCAGAACCTTGCAAGTTTTGGAAGAACCTTTATACCCATACCAAGACCTTCTGCACTTCCTGGAACGAAAAGAACAGTATCTGGTACGATATTTGATGAATCAGCTTCTCCATCGAAGAAACATGGATTTGTTCCTATATATATAGGTCCTTTTGAATCCTTCAAATATGGATAAATTTTAAGACCATTCTCCCAAGATGCTTTTGAAGCGACAAAATAGTGTAAATTACTTACATCTCCATAGGAAGACATAGCAAAGCCTAACATTTCAATGTCTGTAACAACAACTCCTGCAAACTTAATACAAGGATTATCTTCTGCAATTTTTGAAAGAATTGCATTGGAATATGGATAGGTTGAAAGAACAACTTTTGGAGCAATTTTATTAATCAGCTTTTTAAGCTTTTTTGAATAAAGAATTTTAAATATAGGAGCTATATCAAATCCCGTTTTTTCTGGATCGATTTCACCTCTTACCACTTTATTCCAAATATTTTGTCCAAGTTTACTTCTTGATAATGTAACCCATGCTTTATCATTAAGTTTAGCTACTGTTGAAGAAAACAAAGATAAAATATCCACGATAATGACATTTTTTTCTGTTTTTTCGGTAAGCTTTTTTGCAATTGCCCTTGTTGGTGCTCTATGTCCATTGCCTGCATGACCTGTGAAGAGAATGCAATCAACAGATACGTTATAAAGTTTCATAAACTTTAATAAACCTAAAATTGATTCATACGAAGTATATATACTATTATTATATACTTCATCAAAATCAAGATTTATGTTTGCTGTTGCTTCTTTATCATATAACTGCCGTTTTAAGATTGATTCAATCTGCATAACATTTTCTACATCAAGATGTGCAAATTTGTTTGTAATATCAGCTCTAATCCAAGCCATATTATACCTCCTTAATAATTATATCAAAAAATATATATCCTGCATATTAAAATTATACCACTTATTTGAACGCTTGTCAAACAATTAGTATATTGGAATATTTAAAACTTGTCCAACATATATTGAGCTATCAGATAAATTATTTCTACTTTTTATATCTTTAACTACATCTTGAATAGATATAGAATTATCATCACTATTTTTACATACATTTTTTGATAGATTCCAAAGAGTATCACTACTTGCTACAGTATATTGATATGTGTGAATTTCTTTCTTTCCGAAGCTTTTACTTGTAAAGAAACTTATACATATCCCTAATATTAAAATAACAAAAATATTTGTTATAAATCTTTTTTTTGATACTATTTTTATTCTACTTTTTCTTTTCATATATAACCACCTCATGAACTTTTGTTCTTTACAAAGCAATTATATAATATAAACAAACGTTTGTCAACTCTTTTTGAACAAAAACAGAATATTTGTTCTGCGTGCGTAATCTTGAAAAAATTATGTATATATGATATAATGCAAGTACAGTTATTTATACTGTTCTATAAAATAATTTTTTTAGGAGAGTGGAAAAATGAAATTAAAAAAGTTAGCATTTCTTTTAATTGGTGTTATTTTCATCATGCTAGTTTTCCCATCATGTAATAACGACAATATTATTGTAACTTATGATTATAATAAAAGTCCAAATACAGTTAATATTTTAAGTGATCATGATATTGGCCGTATCAATTTGAACTTTAAAGTTACCACCAAAGAGTTTGGTGAAAAAGATGAAACAATTTCAATAGAGGATATTAAAGAATTTACGAATAAAAAAGTAGAATTAACAACTAAATATGATAATAAAGATGTTACAATAGAAAACATTGAATATACTGGATATTCATTATCTCCTACAGAAAGTGATATTGTTGTACATATAATTTTTATTTGTATTCTTATTGCAACCGGGCTCATCTGTTGGCGCATAAGAAAGGATTAAGTAAATATAGATCTATTTTTATTTACACCTCAAAATGAATATTATAGAACCTTTTTGCTTAATATCTTCATATATTGTTAATAAATAAGATAATAAAACGTTGGAGAATAATTTTTCTTCAACGTTTTTCTTAAAATAAAATTTCATTTATTTTCTTCATTATTTGTTCTTTGTTTGTTCTCTCAATTTTAATTAATATATCTATCTTTTCATTAAACTTTACACTGTCAATAATAATAAGTCTTTTATCTATATATTCGCTCACTTTATTTTTAAAATTCTCATACTTGCAATATTCAATAGTATATTCTTCTATATCGTAATTTAAAATTTCATACTTATCACATTTTATCAGTGTAGCTCTAAAAGAATTTAAATATGCTCTTGAAAGAGGTCCTGCCCCAAGCAAAATTCCTCCAAAATACCTTACAATTACAATACATATATTAGTTATTCTTTCTTTTGATATAAGTTCATAAATAGCTTTTGTACCTGTACCTTGAGGCTCTCCATCATCTGAAAAATTAATTACTGGAATATTAGTAATTTTATCTAAATATGAATATATATATACAATATGCCTTGCATCTTTATTTTCCATTTTTATTCTTTCTAAATAGTCTTCTGCCTCATTCTTACAAGAAATATTAAATATATATGCTATAAATTTAGATTTTTTTTCTACCAATGTATTTGATGCTACATAATCACATTGATTTTTTTCTATATCTGATTTAAGGCTAAAATACATTAAAATAATCACCCAGATAATTATATCATATTTTTTATATATGTACAACAATATAGTTGACATATTATGCAAATACGTGGTATAATTATGTAAATTATCATACGCTTTTGTTGTATTATATAAAAGGAGTGAAATAATGAAAAAATCAGTAGTCTATGCTATTGATGCATTAGAACCAAATAATGCGTCATTAATTGCCGAGGATCTTAACGATGACTCGATTGAGAAAATTATAATTCCTACATTTTTACTTAAAGAAATAAAACGGAATTTCAACTTTAATCAATTGTATACAATTATAGAACTGTTGTCTACATCATCTAAAGTTGAATATATTGATTTTCCAACCATTTATTCAGTAGGTGACAGCCATAAAGCAGGTGCCTGCTACAGAAATTTTGTATTATGCCTTGTAAGTAAATTAAAAAAATGCAAGAACTTATTTGTAAAAACAGATAATTTTGATTTAATGCTGGAATGTATTAAGAGAAATTTTCGCATTTTTATTAGAGAGGAGTATAAAAATAAATTACTTAATTATTGTGAAGAGCTTAAAGATAATATTGTAGCTCCTAAAACCAAAAGTCTTGTTATAGACACATCGTATTTTGTATATATGTTTGAAGAAAAGATTGGTTTAAATATATTATTTGATCCAAATATAAAGAAAATATTTTTATCAGTTAATCTGGAAGAATTGATTAAAATACAAAGTATAGATGTATTTTATATATTGGTCTTTTTATTAAACAATAGGAAGAAATATAACATAAAATACATAGTTGAAAACAAGGCGTATGACAAAAGCAGCTGCAGTTATATACATGATCTTTTAATAATTACCTCTGCTCTTGAAAATGTTGATAAAGAAGATTTAACCATTTGTTCTGCTGATCTCGAATTTGTTATGCAGTGTCTTGCTCTTGGAATAAATACTATTCAAGCTGTCATACAGCCCCAAAATAATAATTCCAATGGAGATGAAAAAAATATTGATTTAGATGAAAACGCCAATAATTCGAATCACACTAAATCATTTCCGATTAAGATGAAAGGTAATACGGCATATCTTTCAACAAGATATATTTCAGTGGCATATGAAGATATTGCAAGTAAAATGTACGCTAAATCTTTTAAATTTAACAATAAAAGTTTTTTTAAGGCTACCGTTGGAAAATATGTTAAAATCTGTAATCAGCAATTTCTTTATAAAATTATTGAAATAAACATAAATACTAATACGGCTAAACTTGAAAGAACAACTTTAGAGGCATAGAATTTTAAAATCACACTATTTTAATAATAGTGTGATTTTTATATATTTATAATTATTATTTCTTGTATTCATATATTGGTTTTCCTTTACCATCTATAACATCTTTAGTTATTGTACATTTTACGATATTTTTATCAGATGGTACTTCATACATTGCCCCCATCATTGAGTTTTCCATTATAGCTCTAAGTCCCCTTGCTCCTGTTTTTCTCTCTGAAGCAAGTTCAACAACTCTTTCTAAGGCACCTTTATGAATATCTAGTTTAACATTATCCATCTTAAATAATTTTTTATATTGTTTAACAATAGCATTTTTAGGTTTCGTAAGAATATCTATTAATGCGTTCTTATCAAGGTTGTTTAAGCTTGTAATAATTGGTAAACGTCCAACAAGTTCAGGTATTAATCCAAATTTAATTATATCTTGAGGTTGAACTTCTGAGAAAACTTTACCAACGTCTACATTTTCTTTTTCCTCAACTTTGGCTCCAAATCCCATTGATTTAGTATTAGTTCTTGCTTCTATTATCTTCTCTAAACCATCAAAAGCCCCACCACAAATAAACAAGATATTCTTCGTATCAATTTTTATAAATTCTTGTTGTGGATGTTTTCTTCCACCTTGTGGCGGAACATTAGCAACTGTTCCCTCTATTATCTTAAGAAGAGCTTGTTGTACTCCCTCGCCACTTACATCACGTGTAATCGAAGGATTTTCAGATTTTCTAGTAATCTTGTCCAATTCGTCAATATATATAATTCCTTTTTCAGCTTTTTGAATATCAAAATCTGCTGCCTGAATAAGTCTTAATAATATATTTTCGACGTCTTCACCAACATATCCAGCTTCGGTTAATGTTGTTGCATCTGCTATTGCAAAAGGTACATGTAAAATTTTAGCTAATGTCTGAGCAAGTAATGTTTTTCCACAACCTGTAGGTCCAAGTAATAAAATATTACTCTTTTGTATTTCAACATCATCTAATTTATCCTGATTTCTGATTCTTTTGTAATGATTGTATACAGAAACAGCCAAAACTCTTTTTGCAGCATCTTGACCAATTACATATTCATCTAAAACTTTTTTTATTTCTTCTGGTGAAGGTAAATCTTTTCCCTCCACAAGTTCTTTATTTTTAGATGACACATCATCGCCTGTTAAAGGAACTTCTTGATTATGCATAATTTTATGACACATTTCTACGCAATCATCACAAATATAGATAGACTCAGGGCCTTCTATCATTTTATTTACTTCTTCCCTAAGTCTACCACAAAAAGAACAAAAAATCATATCATCATATGAAGATTTTCCTTTTTTTCCCATATATTATTTCTCCTTAACTATATCGTTTATATTAGTCATTATTTCATCAATAAGTCCGTATTTTTTTGCCTCTTCAGCAGTCATATAATTATCTCTTTCAGTGTCTTTTTCAATAACATCCAATGGTTGACCTGTTCTTTCACTTAAAATTTTATTTAGTTTTTCTCTAGTTTTAACCATATGATCTGCATGTATTTTTATTTCAGTTGTTTGACCTGAAAGACCACCACCTGCAATTAAAGGTTGATGAATTAGTACTTCAGAATTAGGTAATGCATACCTTTTTCCCTTTTTACCTGCAGCAAGTAACACAGAACCCATGCTTGCTGCAAGACCAACACAAATTGTACAAACATCAGATTTAATGTATTGCATAGTATCATATATAGCCATTCCATCAGTTATACTTCCACCAGGACTATTAATATATAGATAAATATCTTTACCAGGATCCTCTGCATCTAAGAATAATAATTGAGCAATTACAACAGATGCAGATGCACTATCAACCTGTTCAGATAAAAATATTATTCTTTCTTTTAAAAGTCTAGAGAAAATATCATAAGATCTTTCCCCTTTACTTGTTTGTTCAATAACATAAGGTACTAAACTATTTTTTTCCATTTATATAACCTCCTACTATTATTTTTCAATTGCAGAGTCTACAATTATTTTCATAAGTTTATCTTGTTTTATTTTTTCTTCCATATAATGTCTTACATTCTCATTTTTATTTAAATCGTCATTTGTATTTTCAGATCCGTATTGTTTTTTTAATTCATCTATTTTTTCATCTATTTCTTTTGCTTCAACTTTTATATCCTCAAGCTTTTCAATAGCATCTAGTGCAAGTTTTAATTTAACATTTTTTTCTGCTTCAGGTCTTAAGTTTTTCTTAAATTCTTCTTCAGTTGTATTCATATACATACAATAAGTTTTAAGATCTAATCCTTGATATGCTAAATTAGAAGCAAATTGATTTGACATACTTTCAACTTCGTCATCAATCATAGATTCAGGAATTACAACTTCTGTATTTTCAACTAATTTATCGATTACAGCAATTTCCTTTTGATTTTTAGCACTCTCTTCTTTTTGTTTTTTTACTTTCTTTTCAACATCTTTTCTATAATCTGCTAAAGTTTCAAATTCAGAAACATCTTTTGCGAACTCATCATCAAGTTCAGGTAAAATTTTAGATTTTATACTTATTAGTTTTACTTTAAACATTGCTGGTTTACCTGCTAGATTTTCAGCATGGTATTCTTTAGGGAATGTTACATTTATTTCTTTTTCTTCTCCTATTTTCATACCAATTAATTGATCTTCAAATCCAGGTATAAATTGTCCACTACCAATTGTAAGTTCAAAATTTTCAGCTTTACCACCTTCAAAAGCTACACCGTCAACGAAACCTTCAAAATCAATTGTAGAAATATCATCTTTTTGTAGATCTCTGTCATCTACAGATACAACTCTTGCATTTTTTTGTCTATCAGATTCAATTGCAGCATCTACATCTTTTTTTGATACTTTAGAATCAATTTTTTTAACTTCTAAACCTTTATATTTTTTTACAGTAGCTTCAGGTTTTACAAATAAAGTAACTGTATATATTAAATCCTTACCTTTACCAATTTGCTTTACATCAAGCTCAGGTTTAGATACTACTTCTAATTTATTATCTTCTACAGCCTTTCTATATTCATCATCTACGTTATCTTCAATAACTGTTTCATATAGAACACCTTCACCATATACTTTCTCTACAACATTTCTTGGTACTTTACCATTTCTAAAACCAGGTACCTTAAAATACTTTGCATTTTTATGAAATGCTTTGTCTAGTTCTTTTTCAAAAGTTTCTTTATCCATTGTAAACTCTAATACTACTTTTGAATTTTCTTGCTTATCTACTTTTACATTCATTTTTAATCCTCCATTCAAGTAACTTTCATATATTACTATTAAACTAACTATTATATTATATCATATTTTTCTGATTTTTCAACAAATTCAAGCAATAAAATTTAATTGCTTACTAATTTATATGAAGGATTGACACTCATGATATAATACATGGTAAATATATTACATATTATAATCCAAAAAATAATTTATTAGGAGTGAAAATAATGAAATTAAAAAAGATAATATCGTTTTTAAGCTGTATGGTACTAATTATACTATTTTTTACAGCATGTAATGAAAAAATAATCGTAGCCTATGATAAAAGTACAAATACTGCAAATATCTCAAGTAGTGCTGATTTCGAGTGGGTAGATCTAAATTTTAAAGTTACAACAAAAGAATTTGGCGAAGATTATGTAACAATTAAGGTTAGAGATATTAAAGAAAATACGATAAAAAAAGTAAATGTAATAACTAAGTATCATAAAAAAGATATTACAATAGAAAATATCGAATATATTGGATATTCCACGATTTCTGAGGGAGAGATTATTATTTACGGTTTCCTTCTTTTTATAACTTTTAGTGTAAGTTTCTCAGGAGTGGTATATTCATTTTATCAACTTAAAAGGGCCAAAGCTATCATGAGAAATAAAGCTAAAGCATTTCAAAAAAACGTTGGAGAATAAATTTCTCCAGCGTTTTTATTTTAAATAGTCTTCAATTATTTTATACATCCAAGCAGATGAGCCTGTATACCAAGTCCAACCTCCTCTTCCAGGATGTTCAGGATTAGAATATATATCCGCTGCAACAACATATGGTTCAACCATATATTTATCTGCTTTTTCTTTTGTATCACTATGATAAATAGGGTTCAAAAGTTTTAATATCTCTATTCCCTTTTCCTTGTTTTTTAATTCAAAATATGCTTTTGAAAACCAAGTTGCGCCATGAGTATATTGTCCTCCATTTTCTCTTGTCCCTGGAACATATGCCTTTATATATCCAGGATTATTTTTAGGTTTATCAAACGGTGGATATAATAGTCTTACTACCATATTTTCCTTATCAACAAGATAATTATATGCACATTCCATACATGTTAAAAGTTCATTTTTTACATCTTTATCATTTATCATTGAAATAACAGCCCAAGACTGAGATATAATATCAACTTTACACTCTTTATTTGAGTACGCACCAAGCACTTCACCATTTTCAAAAAATGCTCTTACAAAATGATCGCTATCCCAACAATTTTCAATAATGCTATGCTTTAATAAATGTCTTTCTCTTTTACATGTTTCAACCATTTCATTATCTTTCATATATTTTGCTATGCTAGAAAATCTATCTAAAACATTCATCATAAAAAATGTAAGCCATACTGATTGACCACGTATATTGCTAAAGCCATCATTCCAATCACCATCTCCAATATCAAGTAATCCATTTGAAGGATTCTTTCTTGATAAGCCATATGTAATTGTCTTTTTTGCATGATTATAAACACTATCTTCTACATTAATATTGTGATAAACATCATAAAGTTCTCTTCTATTTCCCATTAGTTTATCTTCTAAATATTTCGTTTTCTCTTCTAATACAGAGTAATCTTTAGTTTTAGATATATATTCACTTAAAACATAAGGAAGCCATAAATAATCATCACTAAAATATGTCCTAATTCCTGCAGAGTTGTGTTCATGCCACCAATGCAAAACATCACCTTTTTCAAACTGTTTACTTGAATTTAAAATTATTTGATTTCTTGTAATCTCAGGCGAAGACGAAATCAAGGCTAAGGTATCCTGAAGTTGATCTCTAAATCCAATAGCTCCTCCTGATTGATAAAAACCACTTCTAGCATAAAGTCTACATACTATAGTTTGATATAAAAGCCAACCATTTGCCATTATATCAATATATTCATCACCAGTGTTAAATTTTGTGTTTGGTACAACAAGTTTCTTCCAGTATTTTTTGGTTTCATTATATTCTTTTACAACGTTTTTATTTGATGAATATTTATCTTTCATGCTTTTTATATACTCTTTAGTTTTTGTTTTATTTGCACCCAAAATTATCGAAAATTCTTCTTTTGAATTTGGAGCTATTACTATATTTAAACTTAAGTTATAGCTTTTTGTATCAAATTCATACGTTATGTTATCACTATCTTTTACAACAAATTCAAATGCTTCGCACTCAGAAAAATCAATACTATAAGGATTTTTTAAAATCATTGTATTATCTTCCTCTTTACACAATATATACCCAGCATTTGTTTCCTGAGATACTCCAAGAGTCGGTTCTAATTTATATTCAATTTTTACACTTTTCTCTTCTCCATAATTATTTTCAAGTGTAATATATTGAATTTTTATATTATCTTCTTTAGGAATAAATATATCCATAGTTTTTCTTATATACTCTTCTTCCTCAAGAACTCTTGTATATCCAAATCCATAAACCAAATTATAGTTTTTTTCAAATATTCCCTTAAAAGATTCACCAGGCTTAAATTCAATCCAATCATTGCACCAATCAGTAAGCTTATATTCCCTACTATTAATATAATAGGTATACACGGTACCATAACTTGAAATTATAGTACCGAAATTTTTATTAGCCATTACATTACACCATGGAAGAGGAGTATTAGTATTTAAAATATGATACTCATCTTTATTTTTAGAAAAACCTCCATATGAATTAAACGCAATGTAATCTGAAGTATTACCTATTTTCATTTTATTATACATCCTCCCTATGATCATATGTTAATTCTTTGTTTACTAACTCATCTGCTGTATCATTTTCTTCACTAACTGTTAAAAGTTCTCTAACATCCTTAATATATCTCTTTGCAAGAAAAGATAATAGATCAATTTCATTTTTATTTAAGACATTTATATTAAGTAAATATATATTTCCTTTTGTAATATCTGAAAATATAGCTCTATCTAATCTAGTTCTTAAATATGTATAAATAGGTCCATTTTGTTTTTGTGCCTCATCAATTAAAATTACAATATCTAAATCAATTTTTCTACTTTTAACATAGTCCATAAAGCTTATTACTTCATTAATTATTCCAGCATTTTCAATTCTATCAACATATACAAGTATAATTGGTAAATCGCCAGAAATTGAGTACTTCCATAATATAGACTGATTTAGTGACTCGTTCCAAAATTTGTTATTATTTAAATTTGTTTTTCTAAATAATACGTCTTTTAATATATTGTTATATACTTGAGCTTTACCATTTTCAAGTCTTAAGTATCTTGCCTGAATGCTGTTTAGCTCACTTGCAAGTTTGAAATGTTCATCTATTGTAACTTCATCTAAATTAACAACGGTATTTGAAATCTTATATTTACTATCTGCAACACCTAAAATGTAATAAAATTCTTGTCTTTCATGTGGATCTAGTATAATTGTTGCTCTATATGATAGTATTGGCCATAAAGGATATTTAACAACATTTTGGTTATATGCCTCATCAGGATTTTTTATAATCTTTTGCTTTTCAGTTTCTACCTCTTTATCCAGATCTATACCGATAAGTTTAGTATATACAAATAAATCAGTATCTTCTTCATTTTTCTTTCTTTTACTTGCAACAAGTATATCTAAATCATCGTCATAATATGTTTCAATTTGTAGATTACTAAATGAAGGATGAACAACATTTGTCATATAATCTGTCATAGCAGGTTCCATATACGTATTAATTAATATTTCACGTCTTAAACTAGTATTGTTATATATACTTACTTTTTTTATTTCCACGTTATATTCAGGTGAAATAAAAGTAGTAGTTGTTGTTTCTAAATTTCCATCTTCAATATATGTTTCAACCCTATTAAGCGAAGACGTCCAAACGCACTTAGTTGAATTTTTATTATTAGTACTCAATATATTTCCATCTGTTGCACTAAATCTATTTCCAGACACTTTATCAGTAAGATAAACAAAATTTCCTGTACTCTCTATATCAGTATATCTTTGTTTATTTACTATTTTATCTTTATATTTTATAAAACTAGAACCAGTATTTGTAATTAATGAAGACATATTTGAACCACGTAAAAAAGCAATATCTAGGTTTTGTTTAAAATCAGGATTCTCGTCTACATATACTCTTTCTGCGTAGTCACATGTAACATGAGTTGTATATTTATTAAGATCTTTTTGCTTAAATTTATTACTATTATCACTTAGTTTTTTCTTTATTTTAGCCTTCATTCTCTCACGTTCTTTAAGTAATATCTCACACGCTCTAATATTAGGATTTCTATGGAATCTTCTTTGTATAATACCGCTGTTTATATAATTATTAATAGCTGTTAAAATCATACCTTGGTGATGTGCCATATATGTTTTGGCAATCTTACTAGTAGAATTTTCATCTAAATGTTCTTTAGTATAATCAATAGATTCATAAAATCCAAAAGCAGAATACATGCCTAATTTTTTTAACTTCTTAATATTTTTATATACTTTCTGCGGTGAATATTCAAGCATTAATATAGATGCATATGGAGCAACGACAAGATAATTATTAAGTCCTCTTTTTAGTCCAAGCCATGGAATACCAAATTCTTTATATTGATAATTTAACATATCGTCTTTAACAGCATAAGCTGACTCTGATATACCAAACGGAACGTTATTTTCCTTAGCATATTTTATTTGACTATACATTGTAAAAAATAATGATTGATCAATTAATGTATGTTCATATGACTTATCAAATAAATATGGCATAAAATATTCGAATGCTGTGCCACTCCACGAAATAAGACCTTTATATCCATCAACTTTTACCAAATTTCTAGAAAGTGCAAACCAATGTTTAGATGTTACTTGCCTTGAAGCTATTGCAATAAGACTTGTAGTCCTACTTTCAGACATAAGCATATCATAGTAACTATCTACGAGTTTACCGTTTTCTTGAGCATATCCAATTGAAAATAAATTTCTAGAAGTATCATATAGCACTGTAAAATCTGTTTCATCAATTATTTTTTGTACAATTTCAATCATCTGATTAATTAAATGTTCGTTTTCTACTTCAATCTCTTTTTCAAATTTATTATGACCTAATAATTCGATTAAAAATTGTTTTGTTACATATAAGCTTGCTACAAAATTTCCACTATCTACTGTAGATATAAATCTTGGTCTTAAAGGCTCTAGTGTTTTTATGTTGTACCAGTTATATAAATGTCCATTCCATTTTTCAAGTTTTAAAATTGTATTAAATACTTTTTGAAGTCTATCTATACATTCATTTGCATCTATAAATTTTAAATCATATGCATCTATTATAGAAAGTAAAGCAAATCCAATATTTGTTGATGAGGTTCTATTTACAATTTTATATCTTCTATCTTCCTGGTAATTATCTGTTGGTAAATAGTTATTTACATCACTCATCATACTATCAAAAAATCCCCATGTTCTTCTTGCTATTTCTATAACATCATCATTTCCTTTTTGATCTAATTTTTTTCTTCTGCCGAACAAATGGTCTTTACCAAGTAAATACGCAAATATTGGAGCAATTATCATTGAAATTCCAATAAGTATTTTAAAATCAAAATATAAATCAAGACCTATACTTGATGGTAAAAAAGGTATAAAAGCTACAAAAGCACCAACTATAACATTAGGTAACATATTAAAATAATAGTATTTTAATGTATTTTTAGATGTTTTATCTAACATTTCACCTGTAGTCCACTGTAGTAAATTTTTATGTGATATTAACATCCTATATATTGATTTTATAAAAGCATTTAAACATATATATGATTTATATGGAATCGTAACAAAGTTAAAACACATTGTTAAAAAAACAGCATCAATTCCATGAATAATTGGTATATATTGTACCTCTTTAGAATGTCTAATTTTTCCAAATAAAAGTATATCAAATATTGAAATAACATTTCCAAAATTAATTGCAACAAAAACTAAAAGGCAAGTTGCAGCAAATACTTTTGTAGAAACAAAGCAAGAAAGTATTATTGCAATAAGAGCTACAACATCTAAAAGTGGTCTCCTTAAATTATCAAATATTTTCCATTTAGATAGTAAATTAAGTTTTGACTTAGGACTAATTAACCACTTTATAATTTGCATATCTCCTCTATACCATCTATGTGATCTTTTCATATATGCAATATAATTTTTAGGAAAGCCATCTTGAACTTCTATGTCAGAAGCAAGTCCAGCTCTTAAGATTGAACCTTCCAATAGATCATGTGAAAGCACCAAATTTTCTGGTATTTCATTTGCAACTAATTTGTCAAATAATTCTATATTATATATTCCCTTACCACAAAATATTGCTTCTCCAAAAACATCTTGATAAACATCAGATACTGCAGTTGTATATATATCTAGGCCTCCAAACCCACCAAATATCTTTGAAAATATTGATTTATTAGCATCGACAATATCAAGTCCAACTGAAGGTTGAATTAAGCCATATCCCTTTTTTACAATTTTACCATTTTTAGAAAGTATTGGTTTATTTAATGGATGAGCAACTATTGATACCAGATCCTTTGCTGTATTAAGAGATAAATTAGTATCTTCATCAATTGTAATTACGTATTTTGCATTTACAATATCGTTGTATGTAACATAAAATCTTTTATCTACTTCTTCATCTGTGTATTTTCCTAGTACTAATTTATTAAATTCAAGTAACGCTCCTCTTTTTCTCTCCCATCCCATATAGCAGTTTTCACCTTTGGAGAACACACGTTTTCTATATACAAAATTAAATAATATATGAGATGATTTGTATTTAGCATTAAGCTTATCTAATTCTTGCTTGGCATAATCAAGTATTTTTTTATCCATATCTATAACTTCTTTATTACTTGATACGCAATCACCTATTAGCATATAGTACATATTATCACTACGATTTGCAAGATATGTAACTTCCATTTTCTTTATCATTTGATCTAGTTTTTCTATAGAAGAAATAATTGTTGGCATGACAACATATGTCACGTTATTTTCATCAACTGTTTTGGCAAAATCAAATCTAGGTAATATCTCTGGTCGTAAAGCTTTTCTAAAGAAGTAATTAACCAATTTTTGTGCACATTCAAAAGATAATATAAACGTTATAACAAAAGCAACTATTGTTGCGAAAACTGATTTAAAATGGAATAAATTATACCCAACAAGTATAGTAAATTCTACCGTTAGTAATAATATAATAAGAAGATACCATACAGTCTTTGTTGGCTCAATAAATTTATTATATATAACTTCTCCAATATATGATTTCTTTAACTCTTTTTTTAATAAATATCTATACTCTCCTATTAAGAAAAATCCTACGTGTTTTTTATATTTTTTAGAACACTCGACAGCTTTTTTAGCTACATATACTTCTGACAAGTTATATTTTTTCGCTAATTTTATAATATATTCTCTATATCTAGACTTTGTCTTATAATCACATTTTTTAAATTCGTTTGTATAATCAAGTCTTAAAGCTTCATCTATTTTACTTACTTTTTCAAATATTTCTCTAAAATTAATTCCTTGTATTTGTTTATATGCAAGAATTGCCCTACCAATATAGTCAGTGGTCTTAGCAATTTCCATATGTTCTTTTATAATGGCTTCTTCAACAGTAAATCCAATTTTTTCTGCCTCATCTTTTAATCTATCAAAATATTTTTCACCTTTTGCGCCAAGCTCTTTTAATCTATATGACATATATTCTATAAAAGCTGTATTTGCAGTTTTTATATGATTTTCATTTATAATATAATCTTTTAAATAAAATTTCTTTCTTAAATTTAAAAATATCTCTTTACTATACTTAGAATCAGAATTTTCATTTATGATGATTTCTTCGACTTCAATTTTCTTAGCTTGAGAATTCGTAATATTTATACATATTCTTGCAATAAATTTTAAAAGTGCAATTTTTAACATTAAAATAAAAAGATTAAGTTCTTCAGAAGTAAGATAAGATAATTTTTGATGTTCTTTTAAACAATTCAAAATTAAATTCTGATCAATGTATCCAGTATTCTGTTCAACAAGTTCGTATGCAAGATAAAAAATAGAAATATATTTATCCCCATCATGTGTTATAATAGCTGGAAGCTTTTTAGACTTTAAAGATCTTCTTAATTCCTTTATTTCTTCATACTGTTCTTCTATAATATACATATTGTCAAGTATCCACTGTCCTGCAGAATGAATAGGTATTTTTAGTTCATAACTACTTTCAAGTAACTTATGTGTTTTACATATAATATTATAATTTTGCTCTGCATTTTTAAATATTGAATTTAGCGTATGTTTCATTAGATTCAACCCCTCTTTAACGTATATTTATTTACATCATAATTATATATTATATCAAAACTTTTTACAAGATTTTAATATGATTTTATTATATTAAATTTAATCAGTATTTATTATCTGTAATATATTTAACATATATTCAATTTAAAAATATCTAATCGACTAGAAGATAATTTTTAGTGGATTTCTATCTTCTCGCATCACCATATATGATCCGTTCAGCATACGGCGGATCAATTTATATTAAATATGAACTTCTTTTTGGTTTAGTTGAAATACTAGAACTCTTTTTCTTAATATTTCATTGTTAATAACCAATTGTATATATCTAGTTCTACACATTTGATAACAACCTTTTCTTAATTTTTCTCCGTTTTCTTTGAGATAATTAAATCTCTTCAACTGCTATGTCATCTATTCCTACTACATCTTTGTTAGCTACAGTTTTTATATGTCTTATTCATATTTTATGGATTAAAATTTCTTCTAAAACTTCCATATCCCTTTCCCCCTTTCTTTTCCATATATAATATATCATTGATTTTGAGTAAGTCTCTGAGACATGATCATACTCTCATCATTAACACATTCTAATTATTATCTATCATCAGATTTTAGATAGCAAAAAACACTACAAATTGCTCATTCCTTCGAAGAATTTTTCATACTATGACTTCTGCTGACTACTCGTAATAAATTTTTTCACAATATATAGCTTGTGATTCTTTATGTTATTTGCAATATTCCCCCTATGGACTTTAACCGACTATTTAAGCGATATACCTGTTACGCTGAAAAAAATGTTGGAGAAAATTATTCTCCAACATTTTTTTGTCACTTTTAACAAATTCTCCATCAGAAACAAAAAATGAAAAAACACAGACTAACAGTCCAAATGATAGGATTATAAATCCAACACCTTTTACTTTAATTTGGATTTAACAGCCAATACATTAAATATTTTCTATCGATGTATTATCTTTATGTCTTTCTTTGTAAAAAGCAATAAGCAAAAAAACAACCATATAAAGAATTATTATAATAAGAAGAATTAATAACATAATGTAGATGACTAAGTCTAACTCCCCCGTACATTCAGCATATTCAATATTTTCTATTGTAACATCTTTATTATTATATTCAGTAAATATATTTACTTTTTTATTTGTAAATTTCTTAATATCTCTTACTTTAATTATTTCGGCTTTTTCGCCAAATTCTTTGGTTGTAACGTTAAATTTTAAGTCTACCCAAACAATATCATGATCGCTTAAAATATTAACTATGCTTGGACTTTTATTGTAATCATAATTTACAATAATATTATGGTTATTACATGATGGGAATATTACCATGATGAAAACAACACAAATTACAAGCAATACTAACTTTTTTAATTTCATTTTTTCACTCTCCTAAAAAATTATTTTATAGAACAGTATAGATAACTGTATACATATTATATCAACTATAGATATCCTTGTCAATTTTATTATAAAAGGCAAAATGAGCTATTTGTCTTTTACATAAAAAATAGAGATTAAACAATGTTAATCTCTATAAAAAAACTATTCGATCTTTTCAGCAGATACAATATTTTCATACCAACTAAAAAGAGGGACCCTCCAGCCAATTGTTTTTATTTTATACGTATTTCCTATCTCTATTTTTCCATACATATCTGATGAATCCCATCTGAAGTAAAAAATATTATCTGCAATCTCAAAAGGATAAACATCTTCGTCCTCGTCTTTGGTAAACACCATATATTTGGAATCTTTTATACCTTTGTCAGTTATAGTCACCTCATATGATTTTACTGTATTGTAACAGGCAATTAGAGCAATAAATCCAATAACCATGGCACAAATTCCCAACGGTATCAGTATTCTGCTAATTTTCCACTCATACATCTTTGAATTATTACTATACATTAATTTATTCCTCCTAAGAAAATAATTATTTTAATAGAAAAAAATATCTATACATTAATTATATCATACATATCATTTTATGTCAATTATTCTTAGCTATAGCACTAAATATAAATGAAATATTCCAATTTAAACGGTAATATAATACATATTACATCTAAATAAACTACTATATATTGAAAAATAGCGGCTAATTTCTAACCGCTATCTTTAATTTATTATTTATTGTTATTTTTAGCTCTTATTCTCATAGTAGGATCTAATATTTTCTTTCTTAGACGAATGTTTTCTGGTGTTACTTCAACTAATTCATCATCAGATATAAACTCAATTGATTGCTCAAGTGACATTGTAACTGGTGGTACAAGTTTTAATGCATCATCACTTCCTGAAGCACGTGTATTTGTTAAATGTTTTTCTTTACATACATTAACTGTTAAATCATCACTTCTAGAATTTTCACCAACTATCATACCTTGATATACTTCTGTACCAGGTCCAATGAAAAGAGTTGATCTTTCTTGTGCTTGGAAAAGTCCATATCCAGTTGCTTTACCAGCTTCAAAAGCAATAACAGCTCCTCTTTGTCTTGTTTCAATTTCACCTTTATCTGGTTCATATCCAGCAAATATATGATTTATCATACCGTTACCTTTTGTATCAGTCATAAACTCATTTCTAAATCCTATAAGTCCACGAGCAGGTACTTTAAATTCAAGTCTTGTATATCCTGCATTAGATGTAGATGGAGTCATGTTTGTCATTTCACCTTTTCTGTATCCCATTTTTTGCATTACAGTACCAACAAATTCCTCTGGAACATCAATAGTTGCCATTTCCATTGGTTCACATTTTACTCCATCAATAACTTTATATATAACTTTTGGACGAGATACAAGAAGTTCATAACCTTCTCTTCTCATATTTTCTATTAAAATAGATAAATGAAGTTCTCCTCTACCTGATACTTTAAAGCTATCTGATGTTTCTGTTTCTTCAACTTTTAAAGAAACATTTGTTTCCAATTCTTTAAATAATCTATCTCTTAAATGTCTAGAAGTAATAAACTTACCTTCTTTTCCAGCTAAAGGTCCGTTATTTACACTAAATGTCATAGAAACAGTAGGTTCATCAATATCTACAAATGGAACAGCTACAGGATTTTCAGGATCAGCTATTGTCTCACCTATATTAATTCCTATAACACCATTTACAGCAACTATATCTCCACAATGTGCAACTTCTGTTTCTATTCTCTTAAGTCCAGAATATGTATATAATTTACCAATTCTTAACTTTTGAATTGTTCCATCTTTTTTACATATTGCAACTTCTTGTCCATTTTTTATGCAACCTTTTGTTATTCTACCAATACCAACTCTTCCTGTATATTCATCAGAGTCAATATTTGCAACTAATAATTGTAAAGGTTCACTGTCTTCACCAGCAGGTTCTGGAATAGTATTTACAATTGTTTCAAATAAAGGTTTCATATTATCGCTTTTATCATTTAAGTCAGTCATTGCATATCCATTTTTTGCAGATGCATATACAACTTTGAAATCAAGTTGTTCATCTGATGCATTAAGATCCATGAAAAGTTCTAAAACTTCATCTACAACTTCTGTTGGTCTTGCTCCTGGTCTATCTACCTTATTTACAACAACAATTGGTACAAGATTAAGTGCTAAAGCTTTACTTAAAACAAATCTTGTTTGTGGCATTGGACCATCAAAAGCATCAACTACTAGTATAACACCATCAACCATTTTAAGTACACGTTCAACTTCTCCACCAAAATCAGCATGTCCTGGAGTATCAACAATATTTATTTTTATATCATTATACTTTACAGCTGTATTTTTTGATAGAATTGTTATTCCTCTTTCTTTTTCTATATCATTTGAGTCCATAACTCTTTCTGCTACTTGTTCATTTTCTCTAAAAGTACCACTTTGTTTTAAAAGAGCATCAACAAGTGTAGTTTTACCATGATCAACATGGGCAACAATTGCAACATTTCTCAAGTTCTTCATATTTCTTCTTCCCTTCCATTTATATATATATAACATCTATACAAAATATAACGTTATCCCAAAAAATATAACCTAAAAATTAGGTTATACATATATCTTAAATATTTTACATCAAATAAAAAATTTTGTCAATATTTTTTAGAAAAAATTATGTAAATAATCTTTCTCTATTTATTGGGATTTAAATCATAAATTGTATCAAGTAAATTTTGTGATTTAGTTTTTACATATTCTTTATCTTTTATTCTTGACTTGTCTATTGTTATAGCATCACCAAAAGTAACCGTCATTTTAGAAAACATCTTAGGATTTTTAGTCACATACACAGGTATTATTGGTACTCCTGCTTCTGCTGCTATAAATACAGGACCTGCTTTAGCTGTTCCTCTTGGCTCATCTATATTCATTCTTTCTCCTTCAATATATATTAATAATTTTCTTTTATCAACTTTTCTAAACAGTTTAATTGCATGTAAAAGGCTTTTTGCATCATGACTTCCTCTACGAATTGGAAAAACATCAAAATATCTAAAAAGTGCTCCTAAAACTTTATTTTCAAAAAGTTCTGCCTTGGCCATAATACACAAATCATTTGTTTTAGCATATATAAAACATGGATCAAATTTATCGGAATGGTTTGGGCATATAAGGCATTTATCATATTTTTTTAATTCTTCTAGATTATAATATTTTACTCTATATAGGAAATGTGTAAATACTAAATTTACAAAAGATCTCACTATTCTTTTTATAACTTTTTTTACCATAATTATATTAAGCCTATCCTTTCTCTTAGAATATCAAGTATTGAATTTGTAGTTTCTTCAACTGTACAATTAGATGTGTCAATTAATATAGAGCCTTTGGCCTTTTTTAAAGGAGAATCTGTTCTTGTACTATCTTGTGTGTCTCTTTTTATTAAATCATTTTTTACATTTTCAAGTTTTACACTACTATCTTTTTTCTTTAAATCGTTATATCTTCTTGATGAGCGTATATCTATATTTGATGTAAAAAATAACTTAATATCTGCATTTGGAAATATAACAGTTGCTGCATCTCTTCCTTCAATTACAACACTTTGAGTTCCTGCAAGTGCTCTTTGCTTTTGTACAAGATGTTCTCTTACTTTACTATTTTTTGATACATTAGAAGCTGCCATTGAAACTTCTTCTGTACGTATTTTATCTGTTACATTTTCTCCATTTAAATATACTTCATTTTCTCCATCACTATTTATTTTTAAATCTACATTTATTTTTTCTAAGTTATTTTCAATGTTTTTATCATTAATTTCTATTTTATTATTTAAAAAATATAGTCCTGTTGCTCTATACATTGCCCCTGTATCAATATATATAATTCCTAGTTTCTTACTTAAAGCTTTTGATACTGTTGTTTTGCCAACTCCAGAGCCACCATCTATTGCTATTATGCATTTTTTTGCAAGTTTACACATTAAAAACCAACCACCTTTATATTTAATAACTAAATTCGACATATTTTGTATACATAAAATCAAACAAATTGCCTTAATCCTCTTTATTTTTTAACAAAAGTATGATATCATATATATGTAATTTTGTAAAGTACAAAATATAGAAAAAAGGTGATTTAATTGTCAAACAAATTAGAATTATTTGATAACAAAATTGTAATTTTATACATACTTGATAACTCTAGTATGCCACTTACAACAGATCAAATTGCTAAATTTTGTGAAGAATTTGAAGATATAACGTATTTTGATATTTGTATCTATCTTGAGGATCTTAAATCAAATGGATATATAAAAGAAATACATGAAGAAAATAATGTATTATATTCTCCTACTAAAGAGGGAGTTATTACACTAAGAGAACTTCTTGAATTAATACCTGGAGTTAACTTATATAACTTAAAAAAAATGGTAAACAAAAATATGGTAGAAGTTAAAACAGAATATGCAATTGATACTAATATTATCCCTATTAAAGATGGTGAGTTTAAAGTATCTTGTTATATTAAGGATGGAAATGATGAACTTATAAACATAACAATGTATGCTGGTGATAAAGAGCAAGCTAAAAACATCTCTAAAAATTGGGCAAACAATTCTGAAAAAATATACACTACATTACTTGAGATGATGACTAAAGAGGAATAAATATAACTTATGAAATATCCCGCCGTAGTAAATGTACTACGACGGGATTGTGTTGTTAAAAGGTCATAACCTTAACCAGATATACAGTATTTACAGTTTTTATTACATAGCCACCATAAATTCTTTGTACACTCTGAACTGTTGAGGTACGAATTGGTACAACTTTCATTTCATTAGTGTCAACTTTTTTTAGGTTATATCTTTGTCCTTCAACAGGAATTTCCCCTGAAAAAGCAAGTTCAACATTTTTAATTTCATCAAACCACACAGAATTAAAAGTTCCCCTAACACCTTTTAGCTTAAAATTTGTCTGCCAAGAACCTCGATCTATATCTGTAATTTCATAAATTTTCCCCTTTTCCAAAACACTTGGATCATCACATGTCTTATATGACAAGGTTCCACCATTATAAACTACAAATTCTTTCATTTTTTCCTCCTTAAGCATTAGCTTTTTAATTTATTATTTTACCTACTATTTATTATATCATATTTTACATAAAAAGTCAATTTTTATAATATCACTTATTACTATTTAAATATTTTTTTACTATTCAGACTAGATAGAATTTTGAAATTATAAAAAGTGCGTCAACGTGCTGTTACAAGCCGCTTTGAAATAATTATTATAAATTTTAAAAAGCTACAAACTTAAATTTATTATGTATATTATAATATAAACCAAAACTAATTTTGTGTTTTTAACTAGTCATAGCCTGAATAATAACAATATTTTTGGCTATGATAAAAATCAAAATTTGCAAAAAGCTTGAAATTATGCTACATATGTAATATAATTAGATAGAAATGGTTAGGAGTGAACTATATGATAGATATAAAATTTTTAAGAGAAAATCCAGATATTGTAAAGGAAAATATAAAAAAGAAATTTCAAGATAAAAAACTACCTCTAGTTGATGAAGTTATTTCTTTAGATAGAGAACATAGAGAAATAATGAAAAAAGGTGATGAACTTAGAAATAAAAGAAAAACATTAAGTGCTAAAATTGGTAGTCTAATGAAATCAGGAAATAAAGATGAAGCTATGAAAATAAAAGAAGAAGTATCTTCTGTAAATATTGAGCTTGAAAATAATGAAAAATTAGATAAAGATATGCAAAATAAAATTAAAGAAATTATGTATAGAATTCCAAATATTATGCATGAGTCTGTACCTATAGGTGAAGATGATTCTAAAAATGTTGAAGTAAAAAGATATGGTGAGCCTGTGGTACCAGATTATGAAATTCCTTATCATGCTGAAATTATGGAAGCTTTGGATGGTCTTGATCTTGACTCAGCAAGAAGAGTTGCTGGAAATGGTTTTTATTACTTAATGGGTGATATAGCAAGACTACATTCTGCTGTTTTATCTTATGCTAGAGATTTCATGATTGATAAAGGATTTACATATTGTATTCCTCCATACATGATACGTAGTGATGTTGTAGACGGTGTTATGAGTTTTGAAGAAATGGATGCAATGATGTATAAAATTGAGGGTGAGGATTTGTATTTAATTGGTACAAGTGAACACTCTATGATTGGTAAATTTAAAGGGCAAACTCTAAAAAAAGAAAACCTTCCATATACTATGACATCATATTCCCCATGTTTTAGGAAAGAGAAAGGTGCACATGGTATTGAAGAACGTGGTGTATACAGAATTCATCAATTTGAAAAGCAAGAAATGATTGTTGTATGTGAACCTGAAGATAGTTACAAATGGTATGACAAAATGTGGTCATATACTGTTGAATTATTTAGAAGTATGGATATTCCTGTTCGTACACTTGAATGTTGCAGTGGTGACTTAGCGGATCTTAAAGCAAAAAGTGTTGATGTTGAGGCATGGAGTCCAAGACAAAAGAAATATTTTGAAGTAGGTAGTTGTTCAAATCTTACAGATGCTCAAAGTAGACGTCTTGGTATTAAAATAAAAGGTGAAGAGAAAAACTACTATGCACATACACTTAATAATACTGTTGTTGCCCCACCTCGTATGTTAATTGCTTTAGTTGAAAATAACTATAATGAAGATGGTTCTGTTACAATTCCTGAAGTTTTAAGAAAGTATATGGGTGGTAAAGAGAAAATTGAAATAAAGAGGAAAAAATAATGTTAAAAAATATGAAATTTAAAACATCTGCTTTTAATATAGCACAACTTTTAGAAACAGAAAAAAAACAAATTGTTCTTGTTGGCAAATCAAACGTTGGCAAATCATCATTTATAAATAGTTTAGCAAATCAAAAACATTTAGCAAAGGTTGGAAATACTCCTGGAAAAACAAAATCTATTAATTATTATGATGTAAATAATGAATTTTATATAGTAGATTTACCTGGATATGGATATTCAAACATGACTAAGGTAGAAAAGTTAAATACATCAAAATTAATTAACCACTATATTGAAAAAAATGAAAATATTTCACACATACTATTTCTTGTAGACATTCGCCATAAACCTACTGAAAATGATAGAATAATGTATGATTGGTTAACAAGCAAGAATATCCCCTTTACTATAATTGCAACAAAAGCAGATAAAATTGGTACAACAAAACAAAAAGAAAATATGCAAGTTATAACTAAAGTATTGTTTGCTAAAGAAAATATTATTCCTTTTTCAAGTTCAAATAAACTAAACTTAGATATTATTGAAAATATAATACTAGAAAACATACATTAGTTCCGGATTAATTTCTGGAACTTTTTCTATCCCATCTTCATTTATGTAATTTCAACCTTTACTTTTCTGCATATTTATGTTATAATTTTCTTGCATAAGAAATCCAAACAAAACAAATTAAATTTAAGGAGTTGTTAGCATGAAAGCTCAAAAATTTTCAGAAGAAATTGTAAGAGTATCACGTTTAGCTGGTTGCCCACTATTAGGAATGAACCGTGATGGTTTAGTAACCCTCTTAAGCATGGAGGATGGTAGTATTCTCTACCCACATTTATTTGGAAATAAATTCAGCGTGTTTAGTAAACATTTTTTCTATTTTGAAGATAAAAATGGTCTTCCTTTTTTTGTTGAAGCATCAGCTGGCAAAATAGTTACATTAGATAACTTTTCAGATCTTGTTGAAGAAAACCGTGATATTAATATTGAAGAAAAAGCAAAAATTAGAAAGTTTTACAGAAAGTACTGGGATTCATTTAATAATGAGTATTATATATATGATACTAACGATTCTTCTCTTTCTAAGTCTCTTGTAAAAAAAGATACTTTGGAACCTAAACTTAAAAATTTTACTTATATATATAACGATTTTTCTGATAATAAGAATATTGCCATAATAGACTACAATGACACTCAAAAACTATATAATATTAATTCGAATTGTTTTTGTGAAATAGCCGAATATTCTATCATTTACCCTATTAGACAAACTCCATTTATTTTAGTTGGAAACAATGAAAATGAATTGAGGTTATATCGCATTAAAGGCGATAAAGAAATTGAAGCTATTTTTGATGATTCAAATTTATATGTAAGTAAAGAAGACATCTTTAAATTAAAAAATGGTAGATTTTTAATCAATGTAAAAAATGATGAAGTGTACATAGTATGATAATAATGGCTGAACAAAATTTGTTCAGCCATTATTATTTTGTCACTTTTGCTCAATATGATATATTAGCAGAATATTTTTACCTTAAATTAATATAATTAATTATATAAAAAAAGGTGGTAATTATATGTTATTTGAAGGTTCGGGTGTAGCTCTAGTTACACCATTTAATGAAGATTTAAGTATTAATTATGATAAACTTAAAGAGTTAATACATTTTCATTTAGAAAATAATACTGATGCAATTATATTATGCGGAACAACAGGTGAGTCATCTACTCTATCTATTGATGAGTTTAAAGAAATTGTAAGTTTTACTGTAAAAGAAGTAAATAAAAAAATTCCTGTTATTGTAGGGAGTGGTTCAAATAATACAAGTATTGCTGTAAAGAAGTCTGTAATTGCACAAGAACTTGGGGCTGATGGCCTTCTAGTTGTAACTCCATATTATAACAAATGTACAGATGATGGACTATATTTACATTATAAAGAGATAAATGACAATGTAAATATTCCTATAATTCTATACAACGTACCATCACGTACATGCGTTAATATAAATATGGATGTTCTAATTAAATTATCAAAACTGAAAAATATTTGTGCACTAAAAGAAGCCTGCCCTGATTTATCAAGAGTATCTAAAGAATTATTACAACTTCCTAATGATTTTTACATATATTCTGGAAACGATGATTTGACTTTACCAATTCTAAGTCTTGGAGGAAAGGGCGTTATTTCTGTAATTGCCAATATATATCCTAGCCAAATGAATAACTTATGTAAATTTTGTTTTAATAACAATTTTAAAGAAGCAAGAAAAATTCATTTTAATAATTTAAATCTCATGAATTTATTATTTTGTGAGGTAAATCCCGTTCCGATTAAAAGTGCTATGAATATTATGGGATATAATGTTGGAAAGTGTAGACTTCCTCTTGGAGATATAAATGTAGATAATTATAGAAAATTAAATAAAATATTAAAAAAAGATCCGAAAAAATAATTTTTCGGAGTTTTTTATCGTTATAATACATTTCCAATTTTTACTTGCTGTTTTTTTACAATATAATTTAAAATTCTGTCTAATTCATTTGCATTAACTATAACCTCTTCCTTATCTTCTTCATCAATATATGATTTTATTTGAGTTATATGTTCCTCAACCTTATCTACCTCACTACTATCTACAAACATATGCCAAACTGTTTTAACACTATTCCATGTCTTTTCAACATTTTCTATTCCCTCTTTAGCCATGTCGAAATTTTCATTTATAGCAGAATTTTTTACATATTCTATATCAGATAATGTATATCTAGCTGTTTTTTCTAAATAACATATTTGCCACATTCCAGTTAAAAGAAGTAAAATTACACATACAATTAAAATTATCCATTGTTTCATTTTTTCTTCACCTCATTTTTTAGCTGAAATATAAAATTAGAATCTTCATCCATTGTAGCTACAAGTACATCCTCAATTTTAATTTTATTTTTCTTTAATAATTTATCAACATCTTTTTCTTGCATTTTAAGCATTTCTAAATTTTCCTTAGCATAATTTCCATCTTCTATAACGTTTAAAGGAATTGCATTAAACTCATCAGAATTTTTAATAACACTCAAATTACCATTGTTTTCAATCATAGCAAATTTAACATCTTGTATTTTAAATACATCGTGTTCTCTTAATTGTGACATCAAATCTTCAATAGTATATTTATTCTTATTCAAATTTTTTTCAATTATTTTTCCATCTCTAATAATTGGAACAATTTTTCCACATACAAAATCCTCTACTTTATTACTTGAATGAGCAAGAAGAGTAAAAATTAAATATGCAACAAGTAATGTTATAATAGGTACAATACCATCAAAAATAGAAACACCACGTGAAGACATTGGAGATGAGGCAAGGTCAGATATTAGAATTATGATTGCAAGTTCAAAAGGTTGAACCTTAGATAACTCTTTTTTCCCCATAAGTCTAATTACTATAAATACTACAGCATACAATATTAAAGCCCTTAAAAATACAATTAACATTTAAATCACCTAAAATTATTTTTTGCATAAAAGATATTTTTATACAAATAATATTAATGTAATTTTGGGAGGTAAATAAATGGAAGAAATACAAAATTATAAAAATAACTTTAATACGTTTAGGATATCTCAAATGTTAATTAGGTTCTTAACATCAATATCTATATTTGCTGTTACTGTATTTTTTACTCCAAATTTTAATCTTTCTTCTTTTCCAATACTAATAATTAGTGGGATTGCAATAATAATTCTAGATTATTTAATGTCAATTATAACAGGAATACATGACGTTCCTCTAGGTCGTGGATTAGTAGGTTTTACGACAGCTGCTATTATAATATACATAACACAATTTGTAGTTGATGGATATTATATTTCAATTACTAGTAGTTTGATTGCCGCTGCTATATATGGAGTAATTGATAGTATGCTTATAAATAAAAAATAACTGCCACAATATATTTGTAGCAGTTTTTATTTTATTAAATTATTACATGTCTATTTCTATATAAAATATTTTCTCTAGACTTTGATTTTGATATAAGTTTCATTATACAATCTAAGTTGTTACATACTATGTTATACCTTAAATTATGGCTATCTACAAGATAATATTTTTTCTTAAGGCATGGCATTGAACATTTACTATCTTGCTTTCTTTCTTCTATAAAAGCACCTAATATACAATATCTTGATGTCATAAGTGTTTTATAATCACTAACAATTTCTATAGGTGCATATTTATCTAAATTTTCTATATATTCATCTTTTAGTTCTACTGATGGAGTTATTATATCAAAACCACATTCGATATAAAATATTGCACTATACCTATTAAATACATTAAGAGAATAATCAGCAATTAATTTTATATCATACTTTTCTTTTAATTTTAAAGCCAAATCTATGTACCCTACATTTCCTATAACAAGCCCATTTATATATTGAACTTCATTTTTTAATTTACTAAATATATATTTATCCGTATTATTTCCACCTATATTTGGAAGTACAAGATATATTTTTGAATTTTTATAAAACGAAGAAATAATGCTTTCCTTATATTTTATAAAATCACTTATTTCTATATATACAGTATTTAATTTTTTTCCATATTTTTCAAAGTATAATTTAAAATAATCTATTTTTTTATCAAAATTATATATGTGTAAAATTTGTAAATTTTCATTATTTTGTTGTTCTCTATTATCTAATATTTTAGCATCATATTTAGAAATAATTTCATTTAATAATTTTATATTTTTATCAACGTTAATATCTTGTACAAATAATTCAGATACTCTTTGTACGAATGTTCTCCTTAATTCATTTAATATAGATATTGGCACAAAAATATCTTCATCCATTTCTATATCTAAGATATTAAATATAAACGGTGAATCCTTAGTTTTATTGAAAGACTCGATTATTTTTTCTTTGATAGTTGGCTTTGATTTTGCTATATCAGGCATATCATCCAAACTTACAAAAATGTTTTTCATAAGATTTAAGGTCCTAACAGATAACTTATTGCCCTTTTTTATATCAATGGATATATCAATATTCCTTTTTCTTATGCTTTTGGTATAATATTCCTTTAAATTTTTATTCATACCATAATCTGATGTTTTAAATACCTTATCCCCTATTTTTACCTTCTTTTTTACATCTCCAAGCCATACATAATTTCCTTTTTTTATGGTTTCATTTACTATATTTTTTCTTTCATCTTTAATACATGTTATAACATTTGAAAAAATCACATCATTTTCATCTAAAATTTCTATTCCATCATGTAAGGATATATCTTCTTCTAATTTTATTTTTACAAATTCTTTTTTTTGCAAAATAATCTTACCAAGGTAAATTCCCGTATTTTTTGGAATATTTTCAGTTATACTATTTTTATAACAAACTCCACCTAAATATCCATCTGATATTCCATCTCTATTAAAAATTTGCATAAGATTTTTCTTATCGATTTGACTTACTGTAATCTCATTATTTTTATTTATTATGTCATTTAAATATTTTCTATAAATTTTAGTAACTCCAGCAACATATTCAGGTGTTTTATTTCTTCCTTCTAGCTTTAACGAATGAACTCCTATATTATATAGCCTTTGTATATATGGAAGTCCGAAAATATCTTTTTTACTAAGTATATATTTATTTGAAACCAATTCTTTATTTTGATTATATAACGAATATTTCATTCTACATGGTTGAGCACAATTTCCTCTATTTGCGCTTCTATTTCCTATATAACTGCTAAGTAAACATTGGCCTGAATAGCAAACACATAATGCACCATGTACAAACACTTCTATTTCTAACGATGTATTTTTGCATATATATTCTATTTCCGATAAAGTAAGTTCACGAGCAAGAACAACCCTTTTAAATCCTATTTTTTCTAAGAATTTTACTTGTTCTAAATTATATATACTCATTTGCGTACTTGCATGAAGCGCAAGTTTTGGAAGTAATTCATGTATCAACTTTGCAAGACCAATATCTTGTAAGATTACAGCATCTAACCCTGCGGAGTAAAGCTTTATTAATAGCTCTAATGCTTCTTTTATTTCTTCATCATAAACCAAAGTATTTAAAGTTAGATATACTTTTACACCTATCATATGTGCATATTTTATACTTTCTATATACTCATCTACATTAAAATTTTTAGCCATAGTCCTTGCATTAAATCTATCAAGTCCCATATATATGGCATCTGCTCCTGCATTAATAGCTGACAAAAAACTATCTTTATTTCCCGCTGGAGACAGTAATTCAATATTATTTTTCATTAGAATTCACTCATTTCATTATTTTATATTTTTTTGTCTTACAACCTCATATATTGTAATAGCTACAGAAACTGAAGCATTAAGCGAATTTATTTTTCCTGTCATGGGAATTTTCATAAGAGCATCGCAATTTTCTTTTACAAGACGAGAAATTCCACTTCCCTCATTTCCAACTACAATACCAATAGCTCCTTCTAGTTTAGTGTTGTATACTTCACTCTCTCCATTCATGTCAAGTCCATATATCCATAATCCGTTTTTCTTTAATTCTTTTATGCTTTCAGTTATATTTGTAACACGTGCAACTTTTACATATGAACACGCACCAGCAGCTACTTTTTCTACAGTATCTGTTATCTGACAGGCATTTCTTTTTTGAATTATTACTCCATGTACTCCCATACATTCACAACTACGTATTATAGCCCCTAAATTATGTGGATCCTCAATTTTATCAAGTATGACAATAAATGGTAACTCATTTTTACTTTTAGCATACTCTATAATTTCACTAACCTCGGAATATTTAAAATCTGTAATACTTGCAATAATTCCTTGAGAATTTTTCCCATCAATCATTTTATCTAATTTTTGTTTATCAGTATTTACAACTATAATTTTTCTTTTTAATGCTTCTTTTATAACGCTATCTATTTCTTTATTTGATGTTTGCGCATATATTTTATTTATTGTAGTACCTGAACTTATCGCTTCAAGTACAGGATTTTTTCCATATATTATGCCCATTTTTTCCTCCTTTTCACAAAACTATTTACTTTTTTAAAAAAGTATGATATAATTAAATTTCCAAAAAAACATTGGTTTACGTAATAATTTATGTGCTATTTATGCAACATTGTTCTAAATGTTGTAAATCATTAATATATTATAACAAATTAAATTTTAAGGGGATATAACTATGAACTCAAGACGACACAATCAGGAATACAGTTTTGTATTTTTTATTTCAAAACACATTAAGAAGTTTTTAATTCACCTTTTTAAAAAGGACAAAGATGGTAAAAAAATTAAAAATTAATTTTTTCTGTAGCTAGCATATATTATTGCTAGCTACATTTTTTATACTTTTTCATAATGATATTTCAAATAATTTATTCCTCATCAAGTTTTAAAACTTTTATAAAAGCATCTTGAGGAAGTTCAACACTTCCTATTCTTCTCATTTTCTTTTTTCCCTCTTTTTGTTTTTCAAGAAGTTTTTTCTTTCTTGAAATATCTCCACCATAACATTTAGCAAGAACATCCTTCCTTAAAGCCTTCACAGTTTCCCTTGCTACAACTTTTCCTCCTATTGCTGCTTGAATAGGGACCTCAAACAATTGCCTTGGAATTATTTCTTTTAATTTCTCAGCCATTTTTCTTCCTCTAGTTTCAGCTTTTTCTCTGTTAACTATAAATGATAAGGCATCAACCGGTTCATTGTTGAGTAAAATATCAAGTTTTACCAAATTAGCTCGTTCATATTTTTCTATTTCATAATCAAATGATGCATAACCCCTTGTCCTAGATTTTAAACTGTTGAAAAAGTCATAAATTATCTCATTTAAAGGTAGAAAATACTCTAAACATACTCTTGCCAAGTCTAGATATTTCATATTTATGAATTTTCCTCTTCTTTCTTCACAAAGCTGCATAATATTTCCAACGTATTCCTTTGGAGCTATTATTTCAGTCTTGGCTATTGGCTCCTCTATATACGTAATTTCATTTGGCTTTGGCATTTCAGATGGATTATATAACTCAACAACTTCTCCATTTGTCTTGTGAATTTTATATATAACGGATGGAGCCGTAGTAATTAAATTTAAGTCATATTCTCTTTCTAATCTCTCTTGTACAATTTCCATATGTAATAGTCCTAGAAAACCGCATCTAAAACCATGCCCAAGTGCAGATGATGTTTCAAGTTTATAATCTAGGGCAGCATCATTTAATTTAAGTTTCTCTAATGCTTCTTTTAATTCTTCATAATCAGTTCCTTCAGCAGGAAATATTCCTGCGTAAACCATTGATTTTGCTTTTTTGTATCCATTCAAAGGCTCAGATGCCGGGCTTTCTTTTAAAGTTAACGTATCACCTACCCTAATGTCAGATACTTGTTTAATACTTGCTGCGACATATCCAACTTCGCCTGCAACAAGATTTTCTGCCTCTATATATCCACCTGGTTTCATGTATCCTATTTCTACAATTTCATATTCTTTCTTGTTCGACATGGTATATACAATGTCGCCCTTTTTTAGCATACCATCAATTATACGTACAAATGCAACTGCACCTTTATAATTATCATATACTGAATCAAATATTAACGCTTTTAAAGGCTTTTCATTACTACCAACTGGAGCAGGCACATTTTTTACAATATCTTCTAAGACATCTTCTACATTAAGTCCTGTTTTTGCAGATATACAAGGAGCATTCATAGCCTCAATTCCAATAACATCCTCAATTTCTCTTTTGACCTCATCTGGTCTTGCACTTGGTAGGTCTATTTTGTTTATAACTGGTAAAATTTCTAAATTATTCTCAAGTGCCAAATACACATTTGCTAAAGTTTGAGCCTCAACACCTTGTGCTGCATCAACAACAAGTATAGCTCCCTCACATGCCGCAAGTGCACGTGAGACCTCATAATTAAAATCAACATGCCCTGGTGTATCAATTAAATTTAAAATATACTCTTTTCCATCACGTGCTTTGTATTTCATTCTAACAGCCTGTGATTTTATTGTAATTCCTCTTTCTCTTTCTATATCCATATTGTCAAGTAATTGTTCTTGCATATGTCTTTCATCTATACTTCCAGTAATTTGAAGCAATCTATCTGCAAGTGTTGATTTACCATGATCAATATGTGCTATTATACTAAAATTTCTTATATTTTCCTTGTTAACCATTTCTTTCCCTTCTATATTATAACAATACTATTATACCAGTTTTTACTTATACAATCAAGCAAATAAATAAAATCGCATGTACAAAATTAATACATGCGATTTTACAAGAAAAATTAGTCAGGTTCGCTACATAAAGTATATTTTTCAATGATTTTACTTCTCTCCTCAGAAACCAGAGAAACAATATGCAAAAAGCTCTCCTTTTTTACATTGTCATTATAATGTCCTCCTTCAAGAATTGAAAGAAGATCATTTGATTTTGAAATAAACTCCTTTAACTCTTCGCAATTTTCCCGAGACTTTAACTCACCACGAAGTTTATTCAAGCAATTTTCAAAATCATTTTTTGATTTAATAGACAGCATTTCCATCATTTCTATAGATACGCTATTTACAAAATTCATCATTTCAATTGCGTCCATAACACATTCTCCTCTCTTTTAATTAAAAAAGTTAACATATTTACTTACAGATAAATTTTATCACTTTAAATTTTATATGTCAATAAAAGCCTATACATTTTCGAATATTTGTGATATAATTTTTAATCAAGGAGTTATAACTATGTTTAAAGTAGGAGAAAAGGTAAAAATATCAAGTAATAACATTTCTGGTATTATTTCTAAAATACAAAAAAATAATTATACTACTAAGTATTATATAAATGTAAAAGGTAAAACAATTATTCTAGACGAAGATAAAATTGAAAAAGAAACTTCAAATTTAAATAATACATCATATACCCCAAAACTAGATAAATATACAAATAATATATATAATTATAAAAATACATTTATACCAGAAATCACAATAAGGCATCAAACTTTAGATATAGCAATGTATAATGTAGAAAATTTCATTACTGAAGCTATAAATTTAGACATAAAAAATATAAAAATAATACATGGAAGAAATGGCGGAGTTTTAAGAAAAGCTGTTCATGAGTACTTAAAACATAATAAAAATGTTGAAAGCTATAGACTTGGAAATTACTATGAAGGAAGTTATGGTGTTACAATTATAAAACTAAAATAGTGCTAATAAAATAAAAATTAGCACTATTTTTTTCATATATTATTTTTTTAAATATTCTTCTAAAGCCTTTGCAAGTTGATCAGGACAAGATGTACCTTTCATTCCACATTCAATTCCCTTTAGTTTTTCTATAACATCATCAACTTTCATACCTTTAACTAAGTTACATATTCCTTTTGTATTTCCTGCACATCCACCTATTATTTTAACCCAGTTGATTACTTTTGTTTCATCATTTATGCTTATAATATATTTAGAAGAACATACTCCTTCTGGTTTATAACTAAATTCCATTAAAAATCACCTACTATGCTTTATTATTACAACCAAGAACATCAACAATTTTGTGAGAAACCATCTCTTCAACAGCTTTTCTTGCTGCGCCAAGATATGTTCTTGGATCAAACACTTCTGGTGTTTCTACAAAACATTTTCTAATATTTGCAGTCATTGCAAGTCTTATATCACTGTCTATATTAATCTTACATACTGCCATACTTGCTGCTTTTCTTAACATTTCTTCAGGTACCCCTTTAGCTCCAGGAATATTACCACCATACTCATTACACATTTTTACAAACTCTTGTGGTACTGATGATGCTCCATGTAAAACAATAGGAAATTCTGGAAGTCTTTTTGATACTTCTTCTAAGATATCATATCTAAGTCTTGGTTCTCCCTTAAATTTGTATGCACCATGGCTTGTTCCAATAGCAATTGCAAGAGAATCACACCCTGTTCTTTTTACAAACTCCTCTGCTTCATCAGGATTTGTATACATTGCATCATCTTCTTTTACATTTACATCATCTTCAATTCCAGCAAGTTTACCAATTTCAGCTTCAACCACAACTCCTCTTGGATGAGCGTATTCAACTACTTTTTTTGTAAGCGCTACGTTTGTTTCAAAATCATATTTAGAACCATCAATCATAACTGATGTAAAGCCACTATCAATACAATCCTTACAAGTTTCAAAATCAGGTCCATGATCCAAATGAAGTACAACTGGAATATCAGTTCCACTTTTTTTATTGCACTCAATTGCAGATTCTACTAATTTTTTTAGATAAACAGGATTAGCATATTTTCTTGCTCCAGCTGATACTTGCAAAATAACTGGTGCATTATTTTTTGTTGCTGCCTCCATTATTCCTTGTACTATTTCCATATTATTTACATTAAAAGCTCCTATTGCATATCCTCCATTGTATGCCTTTTCAAACATTTCCTTTGTTGTTACAAGTCCCATATTTATTACCCCTTTCAAAAATACTATATATTATTTAAAAATATATTCTATTACCATGGTCTTTTATTTCCACCTAATGTATGCTGCTTAGGTTCGTCTTGACTAACCTTTTTTTCATTATCATACATTTCTTTATTTTTAACTCCGTTGTTTTTTGCAATTTCTTCAACTTCAGCATCCATTGCATCAAGTTCTGCTGCTCTATCCTCATCATTTATGCTGCTTTTATCAATACCAAGATTTTCTTTCATTTCATCATCTTTCTCATTATCTGTATGATATTCTTCTTTTCCATCATCAGTTAAATCTTGAATAGGTTTTTCTAAATTTTCCTTACTGCCACTTAAACTCCTTAATATTTCAAGTTTTTCACGAGCACCTTCATAATCTCCCTGATTTCTACACTTATAATACTCTTTTTTTACCTCTTCTATATTTGCAGAGGTAGTTTCTAAAGAATCTTCTGTTCCTTCTTTTATTATATCATTATTTTTTTCTTCTTTTTGCTCATTTTCATTACTAGTTTTTGCAATAGGCATATTAGGCGTTACTTTACTTGTGCCAAATTCTTTACGTTCGAGTTCTTCTTGCCTATCATCCCTATTTATATTTTCAATTAAAACATCTGGGCTAGATTTCATACTGGCTAGCTCTTTATCCTTTTCATATAATTTATTTTGAAGCTTTTGAAATGCTTCTTTATCAAAAGTCGCTGGATTAAGGGCCATATGAGCCATTTCTTCTTCTATTTCAGATTTTTCATCATAAATAATGACTATTCTAGCTATATCTTCTTCTCTTTTTTTCTCCTTAGCTTCTTCCTCTTTATTATGTTCATCTTTAATATCTTTTTGTTTAGCCGCAATTTTCTTATCATTTTCTATAGCTTTATGGCTAGGTAAAATAGAAGAATATTGCTTACTTAACTTTTGAAGATATACCTCATACATTCTATTTTCTGCGGCAAGTCTATCCTCCAAAGCAAAATTCCCATCTCTTCTTCTTACAATATCTGCGTGCTTCATAATTTCTTCTCTGTTTTTTTCATATTTTTCTAAAGTAGCTTTATATATTGCTTTTATTGTTGCAGATTTAACTATACTTTTAACATCTTTACTTGTAATATCTTTTTCTTCTTCAGTCATTTCTGCTAGTTCTTGCATAATTCCTTCTTTATCAATTTTATCTGAAGGCATTCTGCTTTTATCTATTTGTTCATTAACTGATTTTTCTAAATCTTCTTTTACAATGTCTTTACCTTCATCTTTTTGTTTATCATCATTTCTATCATGATTTAATAACGATTCAAATGATAACGATTTAAAGGAAGATTCAGATAAATTTTGAAGAGTTGTCTTTTGAAAATCTATATTATTTGTCCTGTTATAATAATCAAGTACATCTTTCATATTTAAATACTGATTATCAATTTTAGCATCTCCAGTTTTCACCATATATGTCTTTTTTATTATTTTATTTAAACTCTTTATTATTTCATTTTTCTCATTATCATTAAATTTCATTACATCAACTCCTATGTATATATTACTACATCAACAAACTAATTTCAATACATTTTTTAAAATTCAATATCTAGTTCTACAGGACAATGATCACTTCCAAAAATTTCACTATGAATTTTTGCATCTTTTATTTTATTTTTTATATCTTCTGATGTAATAAAATAATCAATTCTCCAACCAATATTTTTTTCTCTTGCATTTCTCATATATGACCACCAAGAATATGCATCTGTTTTATCTGGATAGACATATCTAAAACTATCAACAAATCCTGAAGATAGTAATTCTGTCATTTTCCCTCTTTCTTCATTAGTAAATCCTGCATTTCCAACATTAGATTTTGCATTTTTTATATCAATTTCATTATGGGCAACATTTAAGTCACCACATAAAATTACTGGTTTGGTTTTATTTAAATTTAATAGATAATCTCTAAAATCATCTTCCCATTTCATTCTGTATTCAAGCCTTGATAAATCTCTTTTTACATTTGGAGTATAACAATCTACAAAGAAAAAATTATCATATTCTAACGTAATAACCCTTCCCTCATTATCATGTTCCTCTATTCCAATTCCATACATCACATTTAAAGGCTTTTCTTTTGAAAATACCGCTGTTCCAGAATACCCTTTTTTTATGGCACTATTAAAGAATATGTTATATCCTTCAAAAATGCTTTTTGTGATTAAATCAAGTTGTTCTTCCTGCATTTTAGTTTCTTGAATACAAAAAATATCAGCGTCACATTTTTTAAAAAAATCAGCAAACCCTTTTGTAACGCAAGCTCTTAATCCATTTACGTTCCACGAAATAAATTTCATAAATCCTCCTTATTACCTTACACAAACTTTTTGCAAAAACTTGGTCTATGTATTGGCGTAAGTCCATATTTTTTTATAGCTTCAATATGAGCCTTAGTTCCATACCCTTTATGTTTTGCAAATCCATATTCTGGATATTTTTTATCATATTCTATAAGTAATCTATCCCTTGTAACTTTGGCAATAATTGACGCTGCCGCAATGGATTCAGATTTAGAATCTCCTTTTACTACAGTTTCAAGTGGAATATCTGTGTCTATTTTTTGATTACCATCAACAAGCACATATTCTGGATTTACTTTTAAATTAGAAATAGCCTGTAACATTGCCTTTTTAGTTGCATTAAGTATGTTTACTTCTTCTATGATATCTACATCAGATACGCCCACACCAACTGAGACTGCATTTTGCATAATATCATCGTATAATTTTTCACGCTTTTTTTCTGTTAATTTTTTTGAATCATTTACGCCTTCAATATGTGCATCTTTTGGAAGAATTACAGCTGCTGCAACCACAGGGCCACACAACGGTCCTCTTCCTGCTTCATCCACACCACATACAAGTTCATATCCTTTTTTATTTAATTCATGTTCAATTTTAAGCATATTATCAAGTCTTGTTATTTCTTTTTCATTCATATTTTTTACCTCTTTATATATCCAAACATTCTTTATACACTACATCTTTATTTACACCTTTTAGTTTTGCAACTTTTTTTATAGCATCTTTTTTAGTATCACCATTTTTCATATACTCTTTTACTAGTTCTAATGAGTTTATTTGTTCTATTTCTTTATTTTTTTCTTCATTTATCTTATCCTCACTTGCTCCTGAAATCACTAAAACTATTTCACCTTTTATCCCATTTTCTTCAATATTTATAATTGCATCTTTAAAATTAGTATATCTATATTCTTCATGTATCTTTGTAAGTTCTCTTGCAATACATATATCTCTATTTCCAAAATACTCATACATATCTTTAAGAGTTGAAAGTATCTTATGTGGTGCTTCATAAAAAATCATTGTCCTTGTCTCATTTACAAGAGATTTTAATCTTTCTTTTCTTTGCTTTTTATTTACAGACAAAAAGCCCTCAAAAGTAAATCTTGTTGAATCAAGTCCAGATTTAACAATTGCAGTTATAAGAGCTGTAACACCTGGAACTACTTCAATATCGTAATTATTTTTTACTAAATATTTAACTAAATTTTGACCAGGGTCAGATATTATCGGCATTCCAGCATCTGAGACTAACGCAAGATTTTTTCCAGAATTTAAAATTTCAACAATTTTTTCTATCTTATCATCTTCATTATGTCTATGATAACTTATCATATGTTTTGAAATTTCAAAATGATTTAAAAGTTTTAGAGTTTGTCTTGTATCTTCTGCAAGTATAACGTCAACATTTCTTAGGGTATTTACCGCTCTTATTGTTATATCATCTAAATTTCCTATAGGTGTTCCAACTATATATAATTTTCCTTTATTTTTATCAATCATATGTACTTCCTTTCAATATTTGTATTATATATCATTTACACCATTTTTTCAATTAAGAAAGAAAAAATTTTAAAATAACCTACATCTATATCTTTTTATGTAATTATTTTATAAGCATATTTTAAGGAAAGTATCTTTCTTACTGCAATATCTATTCTTGTATGAGTATCTAAATTATTACAATATCCTGGAAAGTGTTTCATAAAAGAAAAGAAAAAAGCTATAAATAACAAATATGTCATTTATAGCTTAGGAACTTAGGGTTCAACTTTATTTTGAATCAAAAGAAGTGAAACACCGACAAAGCCCTTTGAAACTGTATAACGAAGTACATAATCATTGCATATAGATAAATTTACACCTTCATTAATACATTTTTCAACAATTTCTTTATCATTATTTAAACAAGCTGAAATAAGTTCAATTTGTTTAGGATTATATTTTTCCTTTAATTCTTCAATTTTACTTTTAGAAAGTTTTCCAGTTTCAGCAAGCTTTACAATATTTTTTACTTCTGGCTTAATAATATTAATCATAATTTTTCGCTCCTATAAAAAATTTTACCTGGAAATATTTAAGCTGATATTTTCATCATATATCCCCCGCGATGGTTTGTATTCCATACCAGGAATAAGTTTTAACTTATTCATAGGAATTTTTGAGGTAAGGACAAAATATCCCATTATAGAATATTCCAGATATATATTGCCTGGATTTAATTTTAACATTTCCAAATATCTTTCTTCACTTTCTGTTAAAGAAAACTCACTGCTCTTTTTGAATTTTTTCTTGTTTAATTTAACATTTGGTTTTACCTTAAGACAAAAGCCATTATCTTTATCGTAAAATCCAAATGCAAGTTCTTTGTTAGCTTTAAGAATACCTAACATTTCTTTTCCAGTTAACATTCACATAGCCCTCCTAAAATATTTATTTATAGATTAATTACAGACCAAATTTATTATACCATATTTTCTATTCAAATTCAAGTTTTAATTGACACTTTGTCAACACTTACCATTAATACCATAAATTCTATATATTTCATCAGTGTAACTCATATCATCATTATACTCAATTAGTGGTTCTAAGACTTTAGTTTCATTTCCTCCATCTTTTCTATATGATATAAGTACAATAGATGGCTTTTTATTTATCTTAGGATATACAAATCTTATTTCTTTTGCTTCTAAATTATACTTTCTTCCAAAGTAAATTAAATCACTTAATCTTTCTGGTTTATGTACAAGATATAACTTACCTCCCTTTCCAAGCAATTTTGATGAAGTAATAAATATATCTTCTAAATTACACATTACCTCACATTTTGCAATTGTTTTTACATCATGATTTGTTGTAAGTCCAGTACCAATCTCTTTATATGGTGGATTACAAGTAATTATATCAATTTTGTCTTTTTCCATTATACTTGTTATTTTTTTTCTTATATCTTTTATGTTTTTTACATTTTCATTAATAGAAATTATACTATCTTCTAAATTATTTATTTTTATATTTCTATCAAACAAATCATACATTTCACTTTGAAGTTCAACTCCAAATATCTTTTTATATTTCTTTTTAGCAGATAATATAATAGGAATAACACCACTTCCGCTACAAAGATCTAATATAACATTATTTGAATTTTCTGATTTTACAAAATTAGCAAGCAGGACACTATCAGTCCCAAAGCAAAAATATTCTTTATTTTGAATTATTTTAAGGTCATTTATACCAAGGTCATCTATTCTCTCATTTTTTCTAATTTCCACATTAAAAATCCTTTCTGTTTTACACTATGATTATTATATCATAACTTACTGTTGACTTCAAATGATATAATAATTATACAGGTGAATTTTAAATGAAATTAAGATACGTTATATCAGAGAATGATTCAAATAAAACCTTAAAAGAAGTTTTAAAGAAAAAATTATATATATCGAATATTTTACTCAATAAACTAAAATATACAAATTCTATATTTGTAAATGGTAATTTAGAATTTGTCAATTATAAAGTAAATATAAATGATGAAATTATTGTAGATTTTGAACACATGAACTATGTTATATATAACGATAAAGAAAATATGTATTATGTAGAAAATAAATATTTAGATAGATACAAAAAATATGACTTTGACATTGATATATTATATGAAGATGATTATTTGCTAATTATAAATAAAAAAGCTGGTATGGCAATTCATCCATCATGTGCAAATTATGAAAAAACTCTATCTAATGCTGTTGCTACATATTTAGAAAGTAAAAAAATATATAGTGTACACATAGTTACAAGACTTGATAAAAACACCTCTGGTATTTGCATATTTGCAAAAAATGAATATATTCAAGAACTATTTATAAGGAAAAAAGATAGAATCAATTTAAAGAAAGAATATATAGCCATTGTAAATGGAATTGTAAACGACAAACATGGAATAATTGAAAAGCCTATTTCAAGAAAAAATGACTCTATTATACTTCGTGAAGTAAACAAAGATGGTGAATATGCTAAAACTGAGTATTTTCTTTATGAAAATAATTATAGCAAAAACTATTCTGTTTTAAATGTAATATTACATACTGGTAGAACTCATCAAATAAGAGTTCATATGGCAAGTATAGGTCATGTTTTACTTGGAGATACATTATATGCTGAAGAATTTGAGTTAAAAGATATAAATAAACTAATCGAAAGGCAAGCACTACATTCGTATAAAATTTCTCTTTATCATCCAATAAGTAATAAGTATATTTCACTTACTTGTAACATTCCAGATGATATGAAAAATTTAATGTAATATAATTTTAGTATATAAAAATGAACTTTAATCAAAATGATTAAAGTTCATTATCTTTATTTATAAGTAATTTTACTCAAAATCTTTATCGTACTCGTCAAAAATATTTCCAACAATTTCTTCTAAAGCATCTTCCATAGTAACAATACCCGTTACATTTCCACCTTCATCAATGACAATACTAATTGCTTCCCTTGCCTTTTGCATATTTCTGAAAATATCATCAATTTTATCAGATTCATTTACAAAGTAAGCTTTATGAAGTATTTTATCTAATGTAAACCTTTGGTCTTTAACATATGATAAAATAATATCCTTAGTATTTAAGATACCAATAATGTTATTTATTGTATTATCATATACTGGAATTCTGGTGTATTTATTATCTTTAATAACCCTTCTAAGCTCAGTATTAGAAATATTTTTTTCTATTGCAACAACTTTACCAACAGGAGTCATAACACTTTTTACTTCAGTGTCATTAAAATTGAAGATATTAAAAATATATTCCCCTTCTTGTGGCTCGATTGCACCAGAATCTTTACCTTCAGCAATCATAAGCCTTATTCCCTCTTCAGTTATTTTATTTTCTTCATTTTCACCTTTTATTCCAAGAACTTTTGATACCAAATTAGTAGAATTTGTAAGTATCCATACAAATGGATAGGTTATTTTCATAATAACCGATATCATTCCAACCATTCTATATGCTATCTTTTCTGGATATCTCATTGCAAGTCGCTTTGGAACAAGTTCCCCAAAAACTAAGGTAAAATATGAAAGTATGATAGTTACAATAATAAGGAAAATGGTACTTAATACTGATGTTGATACTCCAATATCAGGAATAACCGAAACAATTTCGCTTACAAACGCTTCTGCGGCAGAAGCACTTGCAAGAAATCCTGCAAGAGTAATTCCTATTTGGATCGTTGCAAGAAATCTACTAGGATTATCAATCAGTTTTTGTACCTTTTGTGCTTTCTTATTTCCAGCTTTTATATCCATTTTAAGTTTTGTTTTATTAACAGATAAAAAAGCTATTTCTGATGCTGCAAAGACTCCATTTAAAAAAATAAGTAAAATTAAAAAAATAATTTGTATAAACATTAAATCCTCCGACATAATAAATTATATTGTCTTTGTACCTTTTATATAATATAATGATAAAGAAATTTAAAATCTATCATTACAACACTTTAAATACTTCATACATGTTTTTTATACAAGTTATATTTTTTAAGTGAAGTTTAGATAAAATTCCATTTCCAACATTAATATATTTGGTACATTTAGGACAATTCCTGTAATCATCCCAATAATTATCCCCTAGTAAATACTCTGGATTAGCTTCTTTTAAAAACTTGCCCTTATTCTTAGTATAAATTATATCATACATGTTAAGCTCAGCGGCAAATCTATTATTAGTAAGTATCCTAAAAGTATAGCCTTTATTTTCCAATCCCTTAATCATCCATATTTTTCTTTTATACTTTTTGTATACAAGATTTTTGTACATGGATTCATAATTTGTAAAAATTTCAGAGTATGAAATATGGTTTCTAAGACCTGATAAAATAGAATATACTATAAACCGAAGTTTAAGTCCTCCCATAGAATTACCTATTATTCCAAGGGAGTTTACATACCATAAAATATTATCGATAAATAGTATAAGCGGATGCTTTTCGAAAATTGTTGCTATTATTTTATTATCCACTTCTTTGAAGTTAAAAAACGTCATGTCAAAATCAGAAATCACAAGATTTTTAACAGCAGTTTTCATTAGTTTCACTCCTTTGAAAAAAATTCTATTCTATTATACCACTTTTCTTTATAAATTTCAAATATTCAAAGATAAAGCCATCAATTTTACCGTCCATAACTGCCTGAACATTTCCAACTTCATAACCAGTTCTATGATCTTTTACAAGAGTATAAGGACAAAATACATATGATCTTATTTGAGATCCCCATGCATTATCAGCGCTTTCTCCTTTTATTTCTTTTAACATTTTATTATGTTCTTCCATTTGTTTGGAGTATAGCTTTGACTTTAACATTTTCATTGCATTTTCCCTATTTTGAAGCTGAGACCTTTCCGTTTGACATGTAACTACTATACCACTTGGAATATGTTTAAGTCTTACAGCAGAGGAAGTTTTATTAACATGCTGGCCTCCTGCTCCACTTGCTCTATATACATCCATTTGTATATCCTCCGGCCTAATTTCAAGTTGTATATCATCAGATATTTCAGGCATAACTTCTACAGCTGCAAATGAAGTATGTCTTCTACTATTGGCATCAAATGGTGAAATTCTAACAAGTCTATGTACCCCATTTTCACTTTTTAAATACCCATATGCATTATCTCCCTTTACAAGAAACGAAACACTTTTTATACCAGCTTCTTCACCTTCTTGCATATCCAGTACCTCAATTTGAAATTTAGATTTTGAAGCCCATTTTGTATACATTCTATATAACATAAGGGCCCAGTCATGAGATTCAGTTCCACCAGCTCCTGGATGAATTGTTATAATTGCATTATTAAAATCATATTCACCTGAAAGTAATGTTTCAATATTTAATTTTTCTGTACTCTCTTTTAACTTATTAACTAAATTTTGTGATTCCTTAAAACTTAAATTATCATTTAATTCTTCAGCAAGTTCAAAATATCCTTTGGCATCAGAAAGTTCTCTTACAATTTCATCTATTTTTTGGATAATATTTTTTATATTTTTCATTTTTGTTACAACTTTTGTAGAATTTTCTTTATTATCCCAAAATCCAGGAAGTAAAGTTTCTTCTTCTAATTTTTTTATTTCTTTAAGCTTATTTTCATACCCTAAAGCTTCTTTTATTTTTTCAATACTTTTAGAAAGTTCATTTATTTCAATTTTTAAAGTATCAAAATCCATATTTTAACATTCCTCCCATATTTTATCATGATTTTTTAGTTGTGTTGGATAGTATGTAAATTCAAGATACTCATCTTTTGTTGGATGAAAAAAAGATAAATAATATGACCATAAAGCTAAATTTTGTCCAACTTTATTTATTTTATTACCATATTTAATATCCCCATATAATGGATGCAAAATATTTGCAAATTGAACCCTTATTTGATGATGTCTGCCTGTTTTTAAATTTATATCAACTTTAGTATAATCTTTACCTTTAAAATTAAAATTATTTAAAACAGAATATTCAAGTATAGCTTCTTTTGCGCCTTTAGTGTTTTTATCACATACTCTACTCATATTTAATCTTTGATTTTTTACAAGATAATTATGCAATGTTACACTTTTATTTGTTTTTTCAATTTTACCATTTATTATAGCTAAATACCTTTTCTTAAAATTTTTCTCTCTAATGTAGTTAGATATCCTAGATGCTGCCTTTGAAGTTTTGGCAAACACCATAACTCCTCCTACCATTCTATCTAATCTATGTAGTAATCCTAAATACACTTCACCTGGTTTGTTATATTTTTCCTTTATATATTTTTTTATAATAGTAAGCATATCAATATCTCCTGATTTATCCTGTTGCACAGGAATGCCTACAGGTTTTACTACTACAATAATATGATTATCTTCATATATTATATTCAGATCATTAATATCAAAACTCATAAACTTCTCCTTTATATACAAGAAAAAAAACTCCACAAAGTGGAGCTATAATTTTTTAGTTATTTTCTTTTTTCTCTTCTTTAGTTTTTATTTCAACAGCTTGTTTTTTGTTGTAATATCCACAAGAAGGACATGCTTTATGTGAAAGAACAGGTTCTCCACAATTAGAACATACTGATAAATTTTTATTCTCTAATTTCCAATTAGCACGTCTTAAATGAGTTCTTTCTTTAGACCATCTTCTTTTTGGTTGTGCCATTTTATATTCCCTCCTTAAAAAGCAATTCATATATGTAAATATGTTACTTCTCTTTCAATTTGTTACTAATATATTATATACTACCTAAAACTCTTTGTCAAGAAATATATATAAAATTTTAAATGAAATTTGTCTTTTTACTTAAAATTAGTAATAAAATTTGACATTCATGATATAATAGTATTAAAGTTATACATAAAAGCTCAACTATAATAAGGAGGTGATGGTGTGAATGAAAATTTATTCAACACATTATTTGATAGAGAAATTCACAACTTTGATTATTTAAGAGGACGGGTTGCATGTTGTATAAAACCTATTTCCGACGAAATTGCAAAGAATCCAAGCAACTGTTATGTAAGATCTTTCTATGAAGCAACAATGTTATATAATCAAAAATTGATAAACTATTTTGGTGCTGAATATTTAAATGAGACTCATAACGATTTAATTAAATTTAAGAAATTCTTATTTAATTTAATTAACTCTGATGATATATATAGAGAGTTATCAAGTAAGTATACAGACTTTCTTTCATCATATTATGAACTTGCAAAATATGTAGGATATGTTAAAAGAAGTAGAATATTACGTAGATACAGAAACTTTAAAAAAATATCGTCAAACTTTTTAAAAGGAAAAATCTCTATTATAGACTATAAAAAAGAAATTGAAAATCATTTTTCATTTTTCTCAGAAATGACTCAAAAGTTTGAAAATGTTGATCCAAATGACATAGCTATATATTATTTCGTATACGATATAAGAGCAGCTGATGGCGTTAGGAAATTAAAGCATCAAACTCCAAAATCACTTATTCATTAAGACAGGTAAACTTATTTGCCTGTCTTAAACTTTATATATTTAACTATTTGCTTTTTTATATAAAATATAGTAATATTATAGAAGGTGATAAAAATGAATATGTACGTACTAGGACTTGTAATATACTTCTTTATAATAAATTTATTTGCAATTTTTTTAATGAAATATGATAAAGTAAAAGCAATTAATAACCAATATAGAGTAAATGAAAAAACACTTTTTTTAATAGCTTTAATTCTAGGTGGAATTGGTATATATATCGGAATGTACCTATTTAGACATAAAACAAAACATGTAAAATTTACTGTAGGTATACCGTTAATTATCATATTAAATATTTTAACTATATACTATTTAATTTCACACGTTTTTATTATGTTATAATTACATTTTATCTGGAGTTTCTATTCCTAAAATAGAAAGTCCTTTTTTTATTACAACTCCTGTACAATATACCAAAGTACATCTTGCAATTTTTATTTTTTCATCATCAACTATGACCTGATTATTATTATAGAACCTTGAAAATTGTGAAGAAACATCTATCAAATACCTTGTAAGAATAGATGGCTCATACTCCTCAGCTGCCCTTTTTATAACATCAGAAAATTTGTCTAATATTTTAACTAAACTAATTTCATCTTCAGATTTTAATAAATTATAATCAATTTTCTCTAAATCAATATTGCTAATATCAAAATTTGCCTTATTTAATATAGATTTTGTCCTTACATATGTATATTGTACATATGGTCCAGTTTCGCCATCAAATCTTAGTATTTCATCTAAGTCAAAGACAACATCCTTAATCTTGTTTGTTTTTAAATCATTAAATACTAAGGCCCCTATCCCAACTTGTTTAGCAACTTTATCTTTATTTTCAAGATTAGCATTTTTTTCTTCTAACACATTGTATGCTTTTTTTATAGCATCATTTATTAAATCTTGTAAATAAATAACTGTTCCCTCACGTGTAGACATCTTTCCTGTTTTTAATCTTACCATGCCATAAGGAACATGTACAAGCTCTTTTGTATATTTTTCATCCACAATATATTTTGCGACTTCAAACAATTGTTTAAAATGGTGAATTTGCTCATATGAAGTTACATAAATTGATTTAACATAATCATATGTTCTTGATCTATCTAATATTGCTGCAAGGTCACGCGTTGCATAAATTGTAGATCCATTTGATTTTACTATTATGCATGGAGGTTCATCTTTTCCAAGCATTACAACCTTTGCACCTTGACTCTCAACAAGTACTCCTTTTTTATCTAGAATATCAATTACCTCTTGCATTTTATCATTATAATATGCTTCACCATTATATGAATCGAACTTACATCCAAGTAATTCATATGTTTTATTATATTCCTTTAAAGAGAGTTCTCTAAAATATTTCCAAAGTTTTATATACTCTTCATTTCCATCTTCTAATTTTTTAAAATTTTCCCTTGCCATATCCATTACTTTTTCATCATCTTTTGCAAGGTTATTCGCTCTTACATACATATCTGATAATGAATGAAGTGGATCTTTTGAAATATCATATTCATCTTTAAATCTTTTATATCCTTCTATAACAAGTCCAAACTGTCTTCCCCAATCGCCAAGATAATTTATACTTATACTATTATATCCAAGTTCTTTATACAAATTACTAATTGCTCTTCCAATTATAGTTGTTCTAAGATGTCCTAAATGAAAAGGTTTTGCTATATTTGGTGAAGAATAATCAATACAAACATTTTGATTATTTCCTATATTCTTAAATCCATACTTTTCCTTTTCTTTGCATATTGTATCTAAAACACTACTTACAACATTAGAACTGTTAGTATAAAAGTTAAGATAGCCATTTACAACTTCAACCTTACTTATCTCAGCTGGTAATTCTATGTTTTCTTTTATACTATTTGCAATATTTACCGGTGAATTTCTAACTATTTTTGCAAGATTAAAACATGGATAGGCAAAATCTCCATTTTTCTTATCTTTTGGAATTTCAATTTTATTATATATTTCATCTACACTTATATCAGTATCTAATGAATTTGTTATACATTCAGCTATTTTTTTCTTTATTTCTTCCATATTAACAATTACACTCCCATCGAATATTTTTTTATTATTTTATATATTTCATCTCTGTTATCGTCTTTTGCTACTATGTTTTTTACAATGCTCCCGCATTTTTTACATTTATACACAATAACCTCACCTTTTTTTGTATTTAACTCTACATTTATTGGTACAAGTACACCTTTACATTCATTTTTTCTATCTCCAGGTGTTATATCAACATGAAGTGAATACAAACAATGATTACAATGATCACGAGATGTATATTCTAATTTTTTTACTTCATTATTACAATTTATACATGTAAAGCTATTATCATTTTTTATAAACATACTGTATCTCCTAAACATGATATATTTTACTATATTTTTTATGTAATTGCAAGCAAAAAAAAGAGAGAATATCTCCCTTTTTATAATTTTTCGTTACTATTTAGACTATGTAGAATTCAGAAATTATAAAAAGTGAGTCAATGTGGTGTTACAAGCCACCTTGAAATAATTATTATAAGTTTTAAAAAACTACAAACTTAAGTTTATTATGTATATATTATAATATACATAAAAAATATTTTTGTGTTTTTAACTTGTTATAGTCTAAATTCTCCAAAAATGTATATTCCTTTTTTTAATTTATCACAAATTAAGTTCAACTTTTCCTCATACCTTAAACCAATATATTTTTCTATACTATTTATTGGTATTCCAACTCTTTTAGTATTTGACATATCTGTTAGTTTTAATTTTAAAATAT